>Ga0164290_1000263_pt1 | contig 194076 bp, 159 predicted proteins | sample Micstemetagenome_FD_108782 | JGI IMG/M metagenome (GOLD analysis project Ga0164290, IMG submission 108782) | Contaminated culture microbial community from soil near Moab, Utah, USA - Microcoleus steenstrupii SON62 (Illumina Assembly) | ecosystem: Environmental > Terrestrial > Soil > Soil crust...
GCCCACTTCTACGGCGAAGGAGGCAACGACTACCTGGCCGGCGCGCTGCAGGCGGATCTGCTGGTCGGCGGCCTGAACGACGATCAGCTCCTGGGGAGCAGCGGCAATGACACGATCTGGGGGGATTAAGGCCCCACGCCGGCCAATCCCGCTCCGCAGGACGACGTGGCGGGCGGCTTCGACCGGATCAACGGCGGGCTGGGCAATGACATCATCTACGCCGGCGGCGGCAACGATCAGGCCTTTGGCAACGGCGACGATGACTACCTGCACGGCGGCCAGGGCGACGACACGCTCGACGGCGGTGAAGGAAACGACCGGGTGTACGGCAGCGCTGGCAACGATCAGCTGAGCGGCTACTTCGGCTATGACCTCTTAAGCGGTGGCGAGGGGAACGACGTGCTCACCGGCAACAGCGGTAACGACGTGCTGATCGGCGGTCTGGGGAGCGATTCGCTCGTGGGCAACGACGATAGCGACCTGATGGTCACCGGCACGACCGTCCCGGTCGGCGCTGGCGCCACGAGCGCTAACAGCACCGCAGCCGGCGACGCCAACGACCAGGCGCTCCTGGCCCTGCTGCTCGCCTGGGGCACGACCGGCACCGACCGCACGCTGCTGGGCACAGTGACGCAGGACGGCGTCTACGACGAAGTCTTCTCCGGCAATGGCAACGACGAAATCACTCGCGACAACCCCCTCGACCGCCTCTTCGACTTCACAGTCGGCCAGGACGAGGAGTTTTAAGCAGGGCGGAGGGTGAAAGGCGGAAGGTGGAAGCGAGACGTCAATAATCGTCCGACCGAGTCGCCCTAGCGTTACCAAAAGGACCGCCTCAACAGTCGTGGCTTTCGTGATGCAACGCGGCGAGCGCTTTCCCGGCTTCCCGCCACTGCTCCCGCTACCACCGCGACGACGGCCGCACCGATGAGCGCGCGGGCCACGAAGTTCGTACGATTGTGCTGCCACTCCGCGTTCCAGCCGTACTCGGACCAAAGGTTCGGCACCTTTCCATGCGACAGGTCTGCTAGTACGCCTTCCACCACGTTGATGCGATCGGCGAGCATGAGTGGCAGCCAGTGACCGTAGCTCGATTCGCTGTACTGAAACGCACAGCGGCGAATCATCCCGCTGAGCCCGGTCGGCGGCGTGGAGGTACCAAACACGGCCGTCACATTCGGCCGCTCGTTGGAATGCAGGACCTCTACGGAGATCGGCTGCTGCGGTGGTCGCTCCCATGAGTAGCCAGCATGCTCCCCATCATTGCGATGCTTCATCGGATAGGTCGGGTCATTCTTCGGATCGGCATCCACGCCCCAGCCCGGTACCTGAGTTGGGTCGATCTGCTGTGAAGCAGGCTTGTCTGCGGTAACCATGGAAACTTCCTAGGCGCTTACGGTGGGTGGAATCAGAACAGGCTTGATGCAGCCGTCGAGCTTGGCGGAAAAGAGACGGTAGGCATCCGACACATATTCGAGCGGGACGCGGTGGGTGATCAGGGCCTTGGGATTCAAAGTGCCGTTGGTCACATGCTCAATCAGACGGGGAAGCAGTCGCTTCACCGAAGCCTGATTCGCGCGGATGGTAATGCCCTTGTTCACGACATTGCCAATCGGAACCAGGCAATCGGTCGGCCCGTAGACGCCGACAATCGAGACGATCCCTCCCTTTTTGACTGAGTTGATTGCCCAGTGCAGGGCCGTCGCCGAACCGCCTTGCAGCAGCAGTTTGCGGCCGAGGAGCGTCTGCATGGCGCTTCCAGCGGCCTCAGCACCTACTGCGTCGATGCAGACATCGGCTCCCATCCAGTCCGTGGTCCGCTTGAGGAACACCACCGGATCCTCGAGCGACAGGAAGTTGTAGGCCTCGCAAGGTGCATAGTTCCGAGCGAATTCCAGCCGGTAGTCGATATGGTCGATCACGATCACCCGTCCTGCGCCGAACAGCCAGGCGCACCGGGCGGCCATGATGCCGACTGGACCGGCGCCGAAGACAACGACGGTATCGCCCTTCCGAATGCCACCCATCTCGGCTGCCTGATAGCCGGTCGGCACTACATCGGTCAGCAGCACTGCATCGTCGGGGTCCATTCCTTGAGGAATCACCGTCGGTCCCACGTCGGCGTAAGGCACTCGCACAAACTCGGCCTGGCCGCCGTCATAGCCTCCGGCTGTGTGGGAATACCCAAAGATGCCTCCCACTGCGGTGGCCTGCGAATTCGATTCGTGGCAATTGCCGTAAAGTTCCTGCTGGCAAAACACACACTTGCCGCAAGCGATGTTGAACGGGACGAGCACATGGTCGCCGATCTTAAGTTTCTGCACCTCGCTGCCAACTTGTTCGACGATGCCCGTGAATTCGTGGCCAAATGTCATGCCGACGCGGGTGTCTGGAACGGACCCGTTGTAGAGGTGAAGATCGGACCCGCAAATGCAGGAACGCGTGACGCGAACGATTGCATCTTCGGGGTGAACGATCTCCGGCATCGGCATGTGGTCGATGCGGACCCGTTTCGGGCCTCTGTAGTTCATTGCAAGCATCGGTCGCTCCTCCGCAGTTGCACCTCAAGGCGTCCATTGGCACACCGCCAGATCCTTCTCGACGGGTATTCCGCAGCAAGATACGTACCGCGGGGGCGGCATTCACAGTGTCCGGGAAGCGTACCGTCTGCGCGCTGCAGTGCCGACTCGCCCGTTTGCAAGAAAGCGGCTGTGGCGAGCATTACGAGGTGCGCAGAGCACAAACGACTGCAAGTGCGACTTAACGAATACTCGTCGCGCTGCGCAGCCGCGGGAGCACCTGCTCGCCGAAGGTGTCAATGAAGCGCTCGGGGTTCCCACTGATCGTGTAAAGGAAAAGCCGTTCAAATCCTTGATCAATGTCCTCCTGAAGCCAGTCAACGTGTTGACTGATACTGGAGGAAACTCGCAGCCCCTTCTCTTTGAGGTCGCTCACCGTTGCGTTTGCCGATGCTGCGGCCATTTGTTCTGGCGTTGGCAGGTCTTGGATCGTGTTTTGATCGAGCACAGCGAAGGGCCAGTTCTTGAGCGCCTGGTTCCAGGCCCGATCTTCATTGGGGTCGTATCCGAGCATCACTTGCAGGTACATCGGCTTACCTTCGCCGCCCCCTTCGCGGAAGGCATCTATCACCTGGGCAAGGTAATCTCGACCAGCGTTCACTGTGAGCAGGCCATCGGCCCACGATCCGAGCCAGCGCGCCGTTTCGGGAGTCGTCGCTGCACCGAACAAAAGAGGCGGCTGCTCAGGCCGCGTGTAAAGTTTCGCTTCGACGACAGGGACCGGGCCGTCCTTGGTGACCGTCTCGCCGGCCCAGAGGGCGCGTATCATATCCGCGGAATATCTTAGTCGTGATTGCCGTTCTGGCTTCGGTGGCCAGGCCTCTCCGGTAATGTGTTCATTGAGCGCCTGACCGGTTCCGATCGCGAGCCAGAATCGGTCGGGGAACATTTGGGCCAGTGTTGCTGCGGCCTGCGCAACGATTGCTGGATGGTAGCGACCAAAGGGGCAGCAAATGGTTCCTAACGGCAAACTGGTCGCTTGCAGAGCGGCGCCCAACCACGCGAACGAAAGCCCACTTTCCCCCTGCTCTGGCGTCCATGGGTAGAAGTGGTCGGAGCACATGGCAGCCGTAAAGCCAGCTCGCTCAGCCCGCTGCACATGCTCAAGCAGGGCCCGAGGGCTGAAAAGCTCGTGTGAAGCATGAAAACCAACCAGTGCCATGACCTTGCCCTTGGAAGGAAGGATACTCGAAGTGCCAGTCATGCCAGCACTTCGCAACGCCTATGCCAAGTGGACGGCATGGTTTAGGGGCCCCCGCCGTGCGTGATTGGAACTACTCACGATCCGGCATTTGCCAGCAGTGACTGCAAGTGCTTCTAAGAACTGCATGTGATTCCAAGTGCAGGGTGTGAGGGGGACGGCTCACTGCTTGCCATGACGTGCAAGATCGCCGCACGGCCATGAGTCCTCCGGCAGCGACTGAGAGTGCTGGTCTCGATTGACCAGCTCGTCCGACCGGTCGCTGGTCCGTGGCATCGGAATATGGTTCGCGACTCGAGGAGTGCAGCTTCAGGGGCGGATCTATTGCACAGCTCCGTTTGCAACCGACGAGAACGCAGTCACCAACGGCTCGATCCAGCATCACCGAGCAACTTTGAGTCGGACGCAGATCCACTCATCGAACGTCAGAACAATCGCAAGCACCAATCGCTGCGAACCGCGTCGTCTGGCAGTTTATCCGAGTGACGACAAAGCGCGGTCAATCGGATACATGCGCAGCATCAGGTGCAAGCCCGTCTGCCGTAAACGTCCTGCGAATTAGGCCACTTTTCTTGTCTTTTGTCCGTCCACTGCAATGATAATTTCCGCTGCCCCAACCGGGCATGCATGATGCAATCTCCAGCCTAGCCCCGCCGCTCGAAAGCGATTCCTGCCGACAGTGCGGCCCCTTCGGTCCATCGGATCGAGTCTTCTGTTCATCAACCTTTTCAGGCTACTGCCTGCTTGCGGTACTCCGCTGCGCAATGAATCAACAACCATTTCAAACGCCGCCCAATTGGTGGTCGCCTACGTTAAGTCAGCGTTGGATCCGGTTCTGGCGTCCCCTGCGCCGTCGCCGAGCCCTCCAAGAGCACGGCCTGCAAGAGGTCGAGGTCAGCGGCGGAGAGCATCTGCAGCGGGCAATGAAGGACGGGTTGGGCGTCATGATTACGCCCAATCATCCGACTCATGCCGATCCGTTCGCAATTCTGGATGCAGCCGACCAGCTTAATACGGCGTTCTATTTCATGACCGCCTGGCAGGTTTTTGCAATGACTCATTGGGTCGGCCGAAAGGTGCTACGGCAGCACGGCTGTTTCAGTATCAATCGCGAGGGGCACGACTTGCGTGCTTATCGACAAGCCGTAAGCATCCTGATGCGAAGCTCGACTCCGCTGGTGATGTTCCCTGAAGGGGAAGTATTTCATCTGAACGACAGAACCACTCATTTTCGGCAAGGTGCCGCTACGATCGCCCTGCGTGCGGCCAAACGCAGTGGCCGACCGGTCGCGTGTGTGCCCTGCTCTCTCCGCTTCTCTTATGTCAGCGATCCACTGCCGGAACTCAAGGCCGTCATGGCGCGGCTGGAGGAGCGAGTCGGTCTGCCGGTCTACAGCGGAATGTCGCTACAGCGAAGAGTCGCCAAGCTGGCGTCGCATGTTCTCGACGCGAAAGAATCGCATTATTTCGGCCAGTCTCGGAGCGGATCCATCGCCCGGCGGTCGCAGGAACTGCTGTCAGCAATCCTCGGACGAATGGAAGATCGCCACGGGGTTTGGCATCCGGCGCCGACGGTGCCGGAGCGCGTGAAGGAACTCCGTCGGCGGACGATTGCATTGCTCGAATCGCAGGCCTCGGCTTCCTCCAGGGAGCGGCTGCAAAGCGATATGAACGACCTGTTCCTCGTCATGCAACTGTTCAGCTACCCGGCTGATTATCTGACCGGAGCAACAAGCATCGAGCGAATGGCTGAAACCATCGACAAGTTGGAAGAAGATGTTTTGCAGGTGTCCACCGCCCAGAAGCGCGGATTGCGCCGAGCCGCAGTTCAGTTCGGCGAGCCGGTGCTGGCGCAACCGACGGTCAGCCGACACGCGATTGCTGCTGATTTGACTTCTCAGCTGCAGGCACGAGTCCAACAGTTGCTAGACCAGTCCGCCGGATCAAGCCTCGAAGTGTCCCGGCTCACCTTGGGGGCGAGCCCTGCCTCCGTCAACGCCTCGCCGCTCGCCGCTTTTCTGCCGGCGGCCGCCTAAGCTCCGTCTGAAGTTCGCCCCTTTATCCCGCCATAGCACAAGTCCTACTTGGGTCAGACCTAGTGTCCAAATCGCAAAAAATATTCGCTCGATTCGCTCCGTTCGTTCTTCTCGTGAGCGCGATGTCGGTTCCACTGCTCGTTAATGGAATCGGTCAGGCTCTACAGCACAAGAACAACGACGTCCGCCAATGGTTGCCTAAAGGATTCGAAGAAACCCGCCAGTACGACTGGTTTCTCGAGCACTTTGGCAGCGAAGAGATGGCCGTCGTCAGTTGGCCCGGCAACACGCTCGACGATCCCAAAACAGCGGCCGTCGCCAAGGCGCTGAACCGGTTCGTATCGGCTGATAAAGCCGCGGACGAAACCGTAGCCAGTGCAGCGACGGTCGCAGCCGACGGAAGTCACACCGAGCGAGCTCTGTTCAAACGTGTGCTCACGTCGCAGCAAGCGATCGAGAGTCTTACCGGTCAGCCGATGCACCTCGACCGTTCTGAAGCCGAGAAGCGACTAGGCGGGCTGCTCGTCGGCCCGGACGGCAAAACGGGCGGCCTGATTGTCATGGTCAATCAGGCTGGCGCCGTCGATCGCAAGAGTGCACTGGAGTTGATCTACCGAGCGGCGGAGCAGGAAGCCGGCCTGGCTCGTGAGCAGGTCCACATCGGCGGGCCGACCGTCGACAGCGTTGCCCTGGATAGCGAAAGCCAGCGTTCCCGCTACCTGCTGACCGTCATCTCGCTGACCGTGGCACTGGTCTTGGCCTGGCGCTGCCTGAAGGAAGTCCGACTCGTGGCGATTGTGTTTGCAACTGCCATTCTGAGTGCCGCGATCAGTGTCGCCTTGATCCACTTCACCGGTGGCACCATGAATTTGCTACTGGGAATGATGCCGTCGCTGGTGTATCTGCTGGCCATTTCGGGCGCGATCCATCTGACGAATTACTATCGCGACAGCGTCGAGCAAGGAAACGTTGCGGAAGCCCCGCTTAATGCCTTGCGCGCGGGCTGGCTGCCATGCTTTCTTAGTGCCCTTACGACGGCGATTGGCATGGGTTCGCTCGCCACGAGCGAAGTGGTTCCCGTGCGAGCCTTTGGCATCTATTCAGCTCTCGGCGTACTGGCAACACTGCCAGTTTTGTTCGTCTTCCTGCCGGCAGCACTACACGTGTTTCCTGGTCGAGGCAAAGCCGTGCAGCGCAAGCTCGCCAGCAAATCGCCAGCCTCACTCGCCCCGCGCTGGACTACAGCGTCTGCGAACTGGCTGATCGGCAATCACGTGGCTGTAACGGTCGGCTGCTTGGTACTGATGGCGTTAACCGGCATCGGGTTGGCGAAGCTGGATACGTCGGTCAAGTTGTTGAACTTGTTCTCGCCGAAAGCCCGCATCATTCAGGATTATCAATGGCTGGAGCAGAACCTCGGACCTCTCGTCCCGGTCGAAGTTGTCTTGCACTTCGACGATACTCAGCCAGCAAATTCGCTCGAGCGGATGCGCTTGGTCAATGAAGTGCAGCAGGAGATCGAGAAGATCGAAAAGGTGGGCGGGACGATGTCGGCCGCCACCTTCGCTCCGCCGTTACCACGAGGCAAGGGCGTGCGTCAGGTTGCTCAGCGACTTGCCTTTGAGCGACGCCTGCAGCGAAGCCAGGACTATTTCGAAGACACCAACTACGTACGCGCTGTCGCCGGTGGCGAGCTATGGCGAGTCAGCGCTCGTGTTGAGGCACTGAACTCGCTCGACTACGGCCACTTTGTCGACCGGCTCAAGGAGCAAGTAGAACCCGTATTGCAGCGTGTCGCAGAGAATGGCGGACCGCGGGTTGAGGCGACCTACACGGGTGTCGTTCCGCTTGTTTACAAAGCCCAACGTACCCTGCTCAATGACCTGCTGATGAGCTTCTTTACGGCGTTTGGCATCATCGCGGCCGTGATGGTTGTCCTTCTGCGAGGAGTGGGTGCCGGGCTAGTTTCCATGCTGCCGAACATCTTTCCGGCGACGATTATGTTCGGTTTGATGGGACTGGTGGGAATGCTCTGCGACATCGGGTCGATGATGACGGCGGGTGCCGCAATGGGCATTGCCGTCGATGGCACTATTCACTTCCTCACATGGTTTCGCAGAGCCTTGGAGCGAGGGGACTCAAGGGCAGAGGCGATTCGGTCCGCCTATGAGAATTGTGCGACCGCAATGCTGCAGTCGACGATCATCTGCGGCATGGGCATCTTGGTCTTCGCCTGGAGCGGCTTCATCCCGACGTCGCGCTTCGCCTGGATCATGTCCGCGATGCTCGCCGCCGCCTTGTTCGGCGACCTGGTAATGCTGCCGGCACTTCTCGCCGGTCCGCTCGGCGGGCTGTTCCAACCGAAGCCGAAAGTGAAAGAACAACCGACGACTTCGGTGTTGGTCGGCTCGTACGAAGGTCAGTTGAGTTCGCAAGTGTAAGTCCAACAGCTGACGGCACGTCGTCTTGCTAAAGGGCGTGCCGTCGCTTTCGCTCGGTGCCCAGCCGTATCGTCTACTGAACCAGACTCGCGGCGGCCGTTCAACGGTTCGGTGGAGAGCTGCTTCTGCCCACGAGACCGGGTCCGTCGCTCCGTTTGCATACGTGTGCGCGACTCAGCATTAGCTTTGAAGTGCCTTCGTCGCCGCTGACGTTTTAGCTGCCAAACGCCGGACTCCATCTTACGCGAATCCGGGAACTATCTTAGCTCAACCGTCCCCAGCTCAGTTGCTAGCGGCGTCGCTTCTTTGAAACCGCTGCCACCGCAGCAGCAACTGCTGAGTTGGCCCTCAAAAGTTTGTTGTTTCGGCTGCGGTGATTGCGGAAAATCGAATCGAGCTCGGGACGTCGCAGCTGTTCTAGAGTCTAGCGGAACAACGACTTACGTTGTGCTCGGTCGATGCGGGAGCGTCGCTCAAGGAAAAAAGCTGCACGGCTCGTGGCTAATTCGCACGAATGCGCACATTAGTTGGTGAATGTGGAGGTGCCATGGCCAGAGGCGACGAAAACGAGGAGCGGCGGGAGGCGTTCGTGACGCTCTTCGTGCGCCACGAGGCTGCCATCCATTCGTTCGTACTGTCGCTTGTTCTGGACATGGATGAGGCGGAAGAAGTCGTGCAGCAGGCAAGCCTGGTCATGTGGCGGAAGTTTGACCAGTACATCCCTGGCACGAACTTTCGCAACTGGGCGTTTCAGGTGGCAAAGTTCACCGCCCTGAATCATCAAACGAAGCAGCGACGGGACCGGCTCCGTTTTCAGGAAAGCCTGCTCGAGCAGCTGGCTGAACGGGCTGCCGAGCGCACCGAGCAGTTGGAGCTTCAGCGGCGCGCATTGTCGTTTTGCATCGAGCGGCTACCTGAGAATGAACGTCGCTTGCTGGCGGGCTGTTATGCCGAGGGGAGCACGATTCGCACCGTAGCCGAGCGGCTGGGGCGCAGTTCCAACGCCGTCTACAAGCACTTGAATCGGCTGCGGGCATCGCTGCTGAAGTGTATCGAACTGCGAATGGGTCTGGAGGGAAGCTCATGACGACTCCCATGTCGGGCCGCTCCCTGCTGGAGTTAGTCGAATCGATATTGAACGGCTCGGCGTTGCCTGAGGAATGCGCCGAACTTGAGCGGCGGCTGATGGCATCAGAGGCGGACCAGGACTTTTACCTGAACTACGTCAATCTTCATTCAGCGCTGCGGCGGCGCTATCTTGCCGCGGCGGACGTCGAAGCCATCGACGACGTCTCAGAATTCCGCCGCCAGGCAGCTGCTGAGCTGCTTCCCCGCAAACGTCCCGCGTACTCAGCCCGCGTGATGCTGATACTCGCATCACTTGCGCTGGTTGTTTTTGGCTTCACGTTCTGGCATCGGTTCACAGCTCGCTGGCAAGACGAAATCGCCTCCATCCTTGCGGTGGAAGGCGAGGTCAGGCTGATCACGGGCACTGGCTCTCAACCGGCGCAGCCGGGCGACGCCTTCCGACCGGGCGACAAGCTTCAGGTGGGCGATAGCGGGGCCCGCGCTGTCATCGATTACCCAGACGGCACACAAGTGCGTGTCCATACGCAATCGGCGGTGCAGTCTCCTGCACGGCAAGAGGTGCGCTTGCGATTGCTCGCTGGTTCGATGGAAGTCGACGCCGCCAAACAACCACCGGGCGAGCCGCTGGTGTTCGCTACCACGTACTCCCGCTATGTCGTGCTAGGCACCAAATTCCGTCTCTATCACGAGGAACAACTGTCGCGTCTGGAGCTTGACGAAGGAATGGTGCGCGTCGAACGTGCGACAGGAGGCGAAGCAGTGGAAGTTGCGGCCGGAAATGTAGCCATTGCTTCGGAAAGCGGCGGTCCACTTGTAATTCAGCCCCTATCAGCCGGCTCGGCCAAGCTCCTGCAGAGTCTGCCTCGAGCGGGAGGGGATGTTTGCCTTGCACCAGAGGGTGAATTCCTGTTCAGCAATCATCAGGGAACCGGACTGAAGAAGTGGCGTGTGGAAGGTGGCCTGCTCGAGACGGAGTACCGTGATCATGCCGGCGAGAGTAACGGGCTGGCACTCACCGAGGACGGCGGTACGCTGGTCGAGGTTTGCCGCGACGGCTATGTGCTGGCTTGGCAGCCTGACGCCCAAGAATCCGTCAAATTGCCGCTCCCTGGCAAGCATGCACGGAGCCGAGCCCTTTCGCCGGATGGTGTGGCAGTGGCTGTTTCGGCCGATGAAGGAACGTGGGTTCTGGGAATCGAACTCGCGAAAAAAGAACTTTACGAGAGGTTCCACTTTCAGGGCTCAGGCAAAGCATGGTGCATGGCGCTTTCGCCCGGCGGCAACTTCCTCGCGGCCGGTTTCTGGGACGGGACGGTGCAAGTTTACAATGTCGAACGGCAGTCGCTGGTGTTCGAGCGGCGCCTGAGTCACACGCCGACACATATCGCGATATCCTCAAGCGCCGACCAGATTGCCGTGTTCACGCAGCGCGACGGCATCAAGACGATCGCCATCGCGACCGGCAGGCAAGAGACGCTATGGAGCCCTGGTCTGGTCACCGTTCGTTCGCTCAAGTTCAGTGATGACGGTATCTATCTGCTGGCCGGCTTGAACGACCGCACTGCCCGCATGTGGTCGACAAGCGACGGGGGGCAACTTCTGGTGATCGATGCCGGCCACGCGCCTCAGGACATCGCCTGGTCGGAGGAGAAGCAAATGCTGGTCACGGCCGACGGCGTAGTGAAGCTGTGGCATTGCACGGTCCCGCGAGTGGCTGAACCCGTCCCATGAAAACACCGCTGCACTGACGATTTCTGGTCACCGTGATCTGCGTCATTGCGAGCGCACACACTGGGCTGCGTTAAGGCGAGCAACGGCACCCTTTCCGAACTCCTGGCTTGACACAATCGCTTGCGTGCGACAATTCCCATGACTCTCACGCTGAAGTCTTCCGCTCACCTGACCGCCCTCGCGGTGCTGTCGCTTGCGTCGGCAGCCTCAGCGCACGACCGCACTGCGCTCGTGATCGCGAACTCCGACTACGGCGAACACCAATTGAAGACTGTGCCGGGGGAAACCGCCGAGATAGCCAAAGCACTCGAGCGGCAAGGCTTCCGCGTCACGCTGGTCGAAAATGTCGCGGCAAAGGAACTGAAAAGCACCGTCGAGCAGTTCTGCCGCACGACGGTGACGCGCGGCACGGCGGTCATTTACTTCGCCGGGCTCGGCGGCCAGTATCAGACGTACAACTCCAAAGGAGCCTGGTGGAATCACCTGCAGGGCACAGGCAAGCCGAAAGATCCCCGCAACCCCGAGCGCGAATCGGTGGCGGTCGACGAGTTGCTGAGGGCGATCAACGAGCATTCCTCGGCGGCGGTCAATCTGTTTGTCCTTGATGCGGCCCGTGTTAACCCGTTTGTCGAACTCAAGGACCAACATCCGCTCGGCCTGGCCGCGATGGACGCTGAGACTCTCGCCGCAGACACCTTCCTGCACTTTCCCCGCGAACCAGGAACGACAACTGGTAACGTCAGTGAGCCCTCTTCGCTGGCCGCGGCCTTGGTCAAGCACTTGCCGAAGGCGAGCGAATCGCTGGGCGAAATGCTCGACGCGATTGCCAGCGAGGCGAAGCAAAGGCCTGTGCAGATCGCGGGAAGTGACCCCCTACTTCGGACGGCGCTTCCCCCTTCCAAAGCTAAGGCGCTTTCAGCCGAATCACCGCGCGAGGGCTCGGCGCCTGGTGAGCTGTGGGTGAACTCCATCGGCATGACGTTCTGCTGGATTCCCCCGGGCAAGTTCGAAATGGGGGATGCTTCCCGGAGCCGACTGGAACTGGCCGACGCGCAGCCGGTAGCGGTAACTCTATCGCGAGGCTTCTGGATGGCTCGCTTCGAAACGACGCAGCAGGAATGCTTGCGGGCCGGTTTCAAATTGAATCCCAGCCTGGCCAAGACCAAGAACGCCCCGGCGCACAACGTGACACAGGACAATACCAAGAACTTCCTGGAGGGCCTCACCAAGGCGGAGCAGAAAGCCGGTCGGCTGCCAGGTGATTGGGAGTACTCGCTTCCGACCGAGGCCGAGTGGGAATACGCCTGCCGCGCGGGCGGCCACACGCGATTTTCCTTTGGCGACGATGAGCAGCAACTCGGACTCTATGCCAACTTCGCTGACAAACGCCTCGTAAGCGACGACGGCGCCCTGCAGTTCGCTGCCACCCATCTCGACGACGGTGTCGGTAAAAGTCTAGCGACGGTGGGAAGCTACCGGCCAAATGCCTGGGGCTTGTTCGACATGCACGGCAATGTGGCCGAGTGGTGCCGCGACCGATATGTGCCTCAGCTTACCGGCGGCGTCGATCCGCTGGCCAGCGACAAAAAGGCCAACGAGGCGGTCTATCGCGGCGGCGCGTGGTGCAGCACTCCGGAGTACTGCCAAGCGGCGTTTCGCAACAGCGAAGTTCCCAACAAGGCGCGTGACTTCATCGGCTTTCGATTGATTCTGAGAAAGAAGTGATCCAACTACGACTGGAATGGTCTATGCGGATTCGAGCATGCATCATCGTGACATGTCTACTGCTGCTGGCAGCCGACATGACTAGCGCCGAGGAGTTGAAGTTCGGCGATTTTGATGAAAGCCAGGCACACTACGGCCGCGCCGTCAAACCGGTGCTTACGAAGTATTGTGGCAGTTGCCATGGCGAGAAGGTCGCTGAGAAGGACTTGAACCTCAAGGCTTTGCCGCCAGACATGAAGGCCTCGACGAGCGCTGCGCGCTGGGCTGTCGTGCTCACCAATCTTTCCACGGGCAAGATGCCGCCAGAGGGTGAGGCGCAGCCAAAGAGCGACGAAGCCATGGCGGTGATCGCCTGGATTCAGGCGGAGATGAAGCGCTCGGGCAAGCATGTTGCGATGCGTGAGGAGTATCACAACGGCAACGTCGTCGATCATGCATTGCTCCTCGGAAAAGATGCGCGGCAAGCCACGGTCGATGTGCCCACTCGCGTGCGGCCGGTCAGCCCGGAGATTTACGCAGCGTTCACCGGGGAAGTGGCACGCGATGCACGAGCTGGGCAGCCATTCACAGTTCAAGGCGGCACCACGTTCAAGGACATGGGTTCTGCAAAGCTGGACGAGCCGACCACAAGTCAGCTCATCGACAATGCCGTGCTCATGGTCAGCCAGCTGACCATGCACAAGCTAGACAGCGGCGTCGCCAAACCGGAGCGCGGAGCGCCGAAAGAATTAGTGCGACTCTTTGACGAGAAAGATCCAGCCGATGCAGCGGACTTGCAGAAAGCAATTCGGTATCTCTTCGAGCACGTTCTGCGTCGCAAGCCGACCGACGAGGAACTCGATAAGTTCACCTCGCTCCTGGAACGGAACATTCAGGAAGCTGGCCGCGAGAACGGTGTGAGATACTCGTTCGCAGCTATCTTTCTGCTCCCCGAAGCCGTGCTGCGGTTGGAACTCGGCGGCAGGCGAACCGACGAACGGCGGCTGGTGCGACTTGCGCCACGAGAGATCGCTTTCGCCATTACGTATGCCCTGACCGATCGTCGGCCCGAAGCCTGGCTGCTCGCGGACGCGGATGCCGGCAAACTCGACACGCGCGAGGGCGTCGAAGCGGCAGTACGGAAAATGCTCGATGACCCCAAGTACGCCAAGCCGCGGATCCTCCGGTTTTTCCGCGAGTATTTTGGATATGAAGCCGCCGTCGACGTCTTCAAGGACCCGAACGAGAAGGTCGAGCACTTCCCGCGCGAGCTGGTCGCCGACACGGATCGGCTGATCGAGTGGATTCTCGAGCGCGACCAGGAAGTATTGAAGGAACTACTCACGACGAACAAGGCCTACGTGAACTACCGCTGGGATGGCAACAAGAAGATCGCCGTCAAAGCACGCAACGAAGCGATTCACCTGTCTTATGGTCTGCCGCCTGACTGGAAGTGGGCCGCCCAGCAGCCTGTCGAATTGCCACTCAATCAGCGAGCAGGCATCCTGACGCAGCCCTCCTGGCTCGTAGCAGTATCCAAGAGCGACGACAACGACGTCATCCACCGCGGCAAGTGGATTCGCGAGCGGCTGCTCGGGAATGTCGTGCCGGATATCCCGATCACGGTCGATGCTCAGCTTCCAATTGCGCCCGAGCAGACGCTGCGCGAGCGGATGGCGGTCACGCAGGAAGAATACTGCTGGCAATGTCATCGCTTGATGAACAAGACCGGCTACCCCTTCGAAATGTTCGACCACTACGGCCGCTTTCGCACGCTGGAAACGGTGCTCGATCCTGAAGCCACCGCCAGGAACGTCGATTCCAAAGGTAAGCCGCTGGGTAACGTGCTGAAGGGCGTGCCGGCCGATATTCGCGGCGCGATCGAGTTCGTGGGAGATGCGAGCGTCGAAGGAGAAGTCGCCGGAGCGGTCGAACTCATGCACAAATTGGCGAAGTCGGAACGCGTCGAGCAGGTCTTCGTACGCCATGCCTTCCGCTACTGGATGAGCCGCAACGAGACGCCCGGCGATGCCGCGACCCTGCAAGCCGCCCATCGCACCTATCGGGAGAGTGGCGGCAGCATGCAAACCCTGATCACGTCGCTGCTCACCAGCGATTCGTTCCTGTACCGCGTCCCGTCAGAATCAACGACCGCACTCTCCACCACCGACCGGTGACCAGTCACCTTCACCTCTCCCGAAGGAGTTCCGCACATGGCCATTCATCGCCGCGAAGCCCTCAAAGGAATCACGCTATCCGCCGGCAGCCTTGTGCTGGCTCCGGCGCTCGCGCGTCTCGAAGCGCAGGCGGCTGGCTTGCCTGCACCCAAGCGATTTGTGTTTGTGGTGGAAGGCAACGGTGTGCGTCCGGAGCAGATTTCGCCGGTGGGTGTCGATCGCAAGCCGCGTGATCAGCGACCCGGCGGTCCAACGGAATTAGTCGACCTAACGCTGGCCGACCGCGAGCTGCAATTTTCGCTCGAGCCGCTGAAGCCCTGGAAAGATAAGGTCACGATCGTCGAGGGGCTGTCAGGCAAGGTTTGCGGCGGTGGTCACTCGAACAACTTTCAAGCGCTTGGGGCTTTTGGTGCGGGCCGCGGCAGCGGCGAGAGCATGGCAGTGCTAGGAGAAACCATCGACGGCGCGCTCGCTAAGACCATTCCTGGCATCTTCCGCCATATTGGATTGGGAATGTCGAAGCGGCTCGAGAACAACGTGATCTACAATATCTCGGCATTGGAGAAAGACCGCCCGCTGCCTACGATCTGTAAGCCCGACCAGGCTTATGCAGCCCTCTTTGGCAGTGTGGCCAACGGCTCGGCCAAGGAGGAATTCGCGGCCAAAAACAATCTGCTCGACTTCCTCAAGAGCGACATCAAGACGATCGAATCAAACCTGGTCGGTCACGAGCGTGAGCAGTTCGGCGCCTATCTGGAATCGTTCGAGACGCTGCGCAATCGCCAGAGCCGGCTCAACGAAATCGAGCACACGCTCCACGAGAAAGGACCAACACCCAGCGACAAGTATACGTCAGAAGTAGAGACCGATCGGCTCGATGCCCAGTTCGATATCGGGGCAGCCGCGCTGATTTGCGGACTAACTAACGTGCTCACGCTTTCGTCAGCCGCCGGCATCCGAGATTTCGACGTCACCTTCAAGGGCCTGGGAATCAACCTCGATAAGCATTCGATCGGCCACGGCGGCAGCTACCAAGATAAGAAGTGGGACGAACTCTATAACATCATCCGCCGCTATCATATGGACCTGATCGCGGGGCTGATTCGAAAGCTCGAGGCGGTTCCCGAAGGGGACGGCACCATGATGGACAACACGGTCATCCTTTACTTAAGCGACGGCGCAGAAGCTCACCACAGCCGCTGCTGGGAATGGCCGATGGTGATGATTGGCAACATCGGCGGGAAGCTCAAGATGGGCCGCTATCTCGATTACCCCGGCTATGGACAGAAGGGACACCGCACGATCGCCAACATGTACGTGACGCTGCTGCAATTATCCGGCAGTTCGCGCGACAGCTTCGGCATGCAAGACGCCAACCTCAAGGACCTCGACCAGTACGGGCCGCTTGAAGAATTGCTGGCGTAACCGTCAAGCATAATGGCGATATCGCGATAGATCCGTTTGTGCAAGGCCGAAGTAGAGAGGTTACAGACGATGGACCTGGTCATTGTCGAAGGATCCGGAAAACGAGCAAGAACTACGAAGCTTCTAGCATATCTCGAACAGACCGTTAATCAGTATCGTGGCGTTGTCAGGTTCTATTGTTAAGCTTGATGCAGCCGACCGCCAAACCCTTCGCTGTAACACTGTTTGCCTTCACTTCGACCGCCGGAACCCGGTACCGAAAAAGGGCGAAAGCTGACCGACGACATGACGGTTTGCTTGAGTGGTGGCCGCGTTTATCGCCGCATTGCTTGCTGATTGCCGTCGTTTCCGATTGCTGTAGGTAGGAGGGCAAGGCTTCCCGCAGATCGACATCATCGCCAGGCAGCTAATTCAAGTTACTTGGTCAGTAGACCTGAATCACTGTTTTCGTCGCTCCGCTCACAGGATCAAGGAAGACGTACGCCGCAGCCTCGTCGTGAAACAATTCGCAGCCTTCGATTTTGATTTGCCCGAGAAAATACAACGGACCGTTCTCGCCTATCGGCCATGCCGGACTTTGTATCCACTTCGGCGGCTTCTTGTTAAACCGATACAACGCCTTTAGCCGGGCCTTGAGCCATTTTTTCAAGGCCTTCCCCTTGCGATCCCCAGCATCAGGCAGAATGTGATCTTTAAGATAGGCCGTGTCCACATCCAACCATTTCGGCTGGGCCGACAGGAGCAGATCGTAGAACTCTGAAAACACCGCGGTCCGCTTGAACGAGATGTTGCGTTGTTTCAAGAAGAGCTCGACCGCTCCTTGTGCGTTTAGGACGCCAGCGGGCGAATCGTAATCCAGTCCGATGAGGTAGTCGTAGGGGTTCGACTTAATGTACGTATCGTGCCAGTGCAAGGAGGCGTCCTTGAACAATGCTTCGATGGCCGGATCAGAATACACCGCCTGCCCGAACTCCTTTCCAGTAATTCGACCTTCCACGAAATCTAGTGCGGCTTGCAGGGCCTCATCCACGGTCTGTCTCCCAATACAACCTATTGCTCCAAGTCGAAGCGAGTTCCACGAGAAGCGTAAGGCTTCCTCCAGTCCGAAGTTTGGTCTTCATCGTATCCGTAAGAGTCTCGAACGTGGATTAGGCTCGTCTGGATCGGCCGGATCTGACGTTTCAGAGATAGATCAACTCGTTTTGGCGATGGTACGTCGTTAAAAACGCGCGCCGCATAAAACTCGGCGATTTGCCCATAGAGGAACGTTCGTCCTCTTAAGCGAAGGGCCGACATCAAGCAGACTTCGACGATCTGAACACAAAGTTGTCAGTAGCGTGCAACCCGAGGTTGGACATGGCGTCGCAGGCGTTCACCGGCCAGATGCAGCCCTTCCGCTTTGTTTGGGTGCTGCTCTCAGCCACCACGGCGCACGTCGCCTCATCGCTGAGGTTACGTGACTGAGCGAGGAAGCGAATGAACCACGATTTAGAGTATCACCCCAATTCGTTCGCCGGACCGTTTAGTAAGAAAGAGGCGAAAGGATTCGAATCTTGGCTCCAACGCTGCCAAGCGAAGGAGATCAAATTCGATCCGGACTACTTGGAGCACCTACCGAGGTTTCATGGAGGGGCCCCGGGACGTCGCTATTTCAAAACGGCCAAGGGAACCGGCCATGTCATTACACGCTTCTTAAATTTTCTTCCCGATGAGAATGACAGTACGCTCGCGCAGTACAACGTTTCCGGGACTTGGGGCCTCATCGAGGATCGCTTGGGCGAGCTGCATGTCCCGTTTGCCGAACTCTTCGGCGGCGACATGCTCTGCTTTGATTTTCGGGCGATCCCACCACAGATCGTGGTGTGGGACCACGAGAGGTCAACCGAGGGTAACCCCTATACCGAGTCCGTGGCAGAGTCATTTGCCGCGTTTTTAAAGCTTCCGACTAGGGATTGATGCAAAGTTTAGTGTTGAAGCGACTCAAATGTCATTCTCATCCAAAATAACGAGTCCTCGAATCACTCGTAAACCCTCGCTCCACAGAGAAGAATTGAAAAGAGGCACCAACTCGGCCGGTTCGGATCAATTTCAGATCCGACGTCACTGAGGTAACTCGGCACGTCGTAGGCGTAATCCGCAAGTGCCCTAAGAAAGTCATCCAGGCTCTTGTTCTCCCAGCCTTCCGGATTCGCGGCCAGGTCAGCCCGAAGCGAATCTACAAACTTGGCGAATTCGGTGCGCGAGGACACCGCTTCGGGATGTTCACCTTTGTCGTATTGCATTCGGACTCACCCTAAATGAAAGTCGGTGTTGTAAAGCCCAAGGGCGATCCGTCACCTAGGCCATCATATCCGAGGCTGGACGACCTCCACCAGCAACTCTCGTTTAGTCAACGTGCCTACTGCGTAGGCGGCGAACATGGCGCTCCGGGCAAGGCAAGCCAGCGTCTTGCTGAATTGCTTTGTCGCGGCAGTCACGCGCGCGTGCGCGTAGTTCTGCAAATTCGTTGGGATAGTGCCCGATGCTATGCGGCGCTCTCGGCGGGCAAGGGTTATGCTGGGTATGTGGGTGTGGCGGGACAGTACCCTGAACTGTGGATTCACATCAGAAGCAGGCTCCATCTTGGATCCCACTGCTTCACCGTGCTGCGACATCGGCGGACTTATCTCGTCCGCTGATAAGAAACGTCGCAATGCCGGTTCAACAACCAGGAGACTTACATGGTGTTTCTGTGGAAGCTGTCGGATGATTTCCCTGACCGGTTGTACGGCAAGTACAATCATCAGCGGGGCCCTGATCGATTTATCTTTTGGAAGGGGAAAGACATTCCTCGCGGGCTACCCATGCCCGAATTCAGATTTGGAGCGGCGGCAAAGGCGTTAATGACTTGGGATGGGCTCGGCAATGATGTAGGTCTGCCTTTGGTAAGTGCGAAAGTTGCAGAGGTTCTCTCGGAGATCGCAGCGAATGATGTGCGTTTTATCGACGCGAAAGTTGTGTCGAGAGATAAAGCAATGGGTGGCTGGGCAGTGTTGAACCCACTGGAGTCGGTTGAAGCAATTGATCGGGAAGCGTGCGACTTCTGGCTCATCCCAGGGACTCAGAAAATCGGAGGTTTTCGCAGATTGCGAGTGAACGGGAACTGCCTAGGCGACCGACACATCGCGAGGGATGCGGATTATCTGCCGCATATCTGGGTTGACCTTGAAGTCAAACTCAATTTAGAGAAATCGGGTGCCAGAGGCATTGGATTCGTTCCGCCAGAGGAATACCTCAAGTAAAAGCGGTATCTGGCGATCGTGTGATGGTATAGTGACTGTCAAAGTTATCGGTGCAGATGTCCGCGATTTTGACATAGTCGATTAGCGATTCGAAGCACTCGTAGCTGACTCGTGGTCCCGATCTCGAGGCACCGTAAATGTGCTTGCGTGATTTTCAATAGCAGATCGGGCCCGAGCACAAGGTCAGGAATGCACCGCATGGACAATCGAGGCGAATGAGCTATATCCTTGAAGCGATTGCTATCCCAATCTCTTGTTCGCCAGCAGTCATAGCGGAGTGCGAATCGCTGAGATTGGAAAGAGTAGACGGAACCCATACCGCCACTTTCCTCGCTCGGCAAGGTCGCGTGCATTTCTCTTCGCATATGGAAGGCATTGCTCAGAATGTGTCTGTGAAGTGTGGCGCGGCAATGCTCATCAGATGGGATGACCAGCGGAGCGAACGCTTCGCAATCTGTTTCACCGAGGGACGGCGTGCTGGAGAATTCGGTGCCAGCGACGAGATGTTCTCAGAATTGGATGAGAACGGGTATCCAGCTGCGGCCGGTCCGCTTTATCGGGGGGACGAGCTTGAGGCGCTCGACGAAGAGTATGAAGTGGGCTTAGTGCTGAATGCGATTGAAGTCGCTTGCAATCACTCGGGCTGGTGCAGCTGGGACGAAGTAAAGCGGCTCATTCAAGAGCATCGCTGATGCACCAGCAGGCTTTGCCGACCCAGCCAGGTCGGTTCTTGGTGCGGTCGCGGCCGCGATGGATGATGATAACGCCCCGGTTTGCCGCCAAGCTCAGTTACGTCTCCACTCGTCTCCACCTTACCAGCGACGAGCCGGATGGAAACGGTAATCTGAGGGTGTGGTGTGCCGTTATAAATTGCTGGACGGGCAATTGTTAGCGCCTTGCTTCACGTACCTGATCGCCGATTGGACCCGCCCGGATACTCTCTAAGCGTGTCGGTTGCATCCCAAGGCTCTGGATGCTTCACCGCACCAATGCCACGTTCTGTGGTTCATCAATTGGAAAGGCGTACGTGGCGCCTAGATTCGTCACGGCGATAATGTTGCCGCCGTCGCGGTAGAGCGTTTCAAAGGGATTTGAGTTAAGAAAAAGTCAGCCAGACAAGGCGGTTGTCACTCTGCGTGAAACTGCCACAAAACCGAACGTGCCATACGCGGCACATTCGCCACCTGTAATAATCAGCCCCTCATCCTCGATAACTACCGGTGGTTCGGCACTAGCCGACAATCCTACACTTAGGGTGACGCCCGGAAGGCAGGCAGCATGACGGATCGACATGCGTCCAATGGCTCGGATTTCGATGCTGGTTGTTTCATTTGGAATTAGGCGTGGTGCTTCCAGAAGCACCACCTCCCCGGTTCCAAATTGCACCGAGTCCAAATCGAGACATTCTTCGTTAGCCCATAGGCTTTGGATAAATGCCTCGTCATCGTTGGTGACGACAGAATTCATAGTTAGGCCTCATCCTACCTTACTCAATGATCCTTGGAAGCTGACTGCTCCCTGTTGCGAGGAGAAGTTGTTGCACTGCCGAGCGAAGCACTTTCAGGCGGTCGCACAGGTCAGACGCCGCAGCTCCAGTACGAAGGGCCTTGACGTCAGGCGTCTTCACGTTGTTTCGAACACCGAGAGATGCAGCGACAGCCGGCCCGAGCGCGGCCGAAAGACGAGAGCAGCGATCACACTCAACCGATCGTGCCGATCCCAGGCGCACTGGATCGGCGTCTGGCCGCTGGGTGGCCATTCTGAAGTGACTTTGAGACTTAAGCCCGCTGACCGTCGGCAGCGATGGAGACCGCGCAAAGTTACATCACCAAGGTGGGCCAAATTGCCTTGACGAAACATCGACTGTGACTGGCTCGGACGTTGGGAACTCTCGAAGAGGTAGTTGTGGAGATGAGAGTCTCGTTAGGAGTAGAACGCTTTATCATGCAGCCATGACAAGCATTCCTTGGATAGCGCCGTATCGTCGATAAACAGATGCTTCAGCGACGGATAGCCAAAGTCGGTCATCGGGATGTCACGAAGATTGTTACGAGTGACATCGAGCATCGTAAGGTTGGTCATCACCGAGATGCAGGAGGGTAATTCGGTGAGCTTGTTGTCCAATGCAACTAGTACGCTTAGTTGCCGCAGTTTGCAAATCTCTTCGGGAAGAGACGCGATCGCGTTTTCTGATACGTCGAGTTCCACCAGTGACAAAAGGGAGCTAATCGCGTCGGGAAAGACCTGAAAGCGATTGCAAGACACGTCGAGCACATTGAGACGGGACAAGAGCCCCAACTCAGAAGGGAGCGTATCCAAAGAGTTTTGTGACAGGTCGAGCTCCTGTAGGTCAGACAACTCGTTTATTCGGTGAGAAACTGACTTCAGTCTTGATTCGGTGATTCTCAATGCTCTTAACTGCCTTGCTGAAAACACCTCATCAGGTATGTCGGACAGCCGCACGTTTGAGATCTCAATCTCGGTCGCTAAGCCTAGATGTGAATCTCTGCAAAGTTGTCGAAGTCCATCGGCACGGGAGGCCACTAGCACGTGATTTCGGTTCAGGTACACGGAACGCTCCAGCGTGACAATTATGCCGTTAAACCGCCAGTCAACCAGTTGAGCGGCGTCCTTGCACGACGCGCGGCGACCTAAGCCCGAACACAGCCAGTGCCTGTCTTTCACCGTTTTGGTCCTCAGCGATACCGTGCAGCTGGGTGGGCCGGCTTCCTGGCCCAGAAAGTTGCTGCCGCGGTCTGGTGGGGGCATCCACGCGTTGGCATTGCTTTCGAGGACAACGCAGTTGCACATAGCGTTGCCTCAGCTTTAGTTTTCAGACGCGGGATAGACGTCCACGCAGAGCCGCAACGGAAGTTCAGGATCTTCATGTTTGTACGCGACCATAAACCGAGCTTTTTTCCCGGGCCAGAGCGCTAAGCGGATGGCATTCTGATCCTTAGGAAAACCTGGAGCTGTACAGGCTCCTTCAAAGGTGGGTGATCCGATCGCATTGCTTAAGCTGCGGACTAGGCGTGAATAATTTTCGACAAATGCTGCATCCTGGGCCGCGAGCGCCTCCGGTGTGAGTTTCTCGGGGTCAAGATACACATCGAGCGTGCTTTCGACGAACAGGATTCGAGGCGCCGACAGGTAGAAACTGCAGGTTGGTCCCCCAGAGAATCGGTAGGTTGCCCTCCCGGGAATCCGCTGGTGCGGCTGTAGCCCTAGTGATTCGGAAAGTAAAGCGAGGCTATCCACGTTCCATGACCAGGTGGTGGAGTGCAGCAGGCGTGCGATGCTCAGGCTTGCGTTCAAGTCCACGTAGTACCTTATCGCGCTGCGGAAAAGTCGCAAAAAAGTTGAATGGGGCGACATTGCCCGACGATTGGCTACCCAACTCTATCGACGACAGACAGTTCGCAGCGTTTTTCAGTGCTGAGAGCCTTTGAGGAGTCAGGGAACTCCGACGAAATGATCGGTATTGGTCCCCTACACCCACACACCCAACATATCCCTCGCCCGCCGGTTTGGCGCGCGTAACATCGCCGCACTATGCCAAACGAATTTCACCGCGCTCCGCACCCGACTCTGCCGCGACAAGATCATAGCTGAAGCCAAGGCGGAATACGAAAACGCCCTCAAGCAAAAAGCTAGAATCGGCGGCATGCCCCATCCCGTCCCGTGCGCATCGCCCCCAGCCGGCAAGCCCCGCTGCACCCGGGTACCGTGGCCAAAGAGCATCTGAGTTAGCGGTGGGGTAGAATTAGCGAATGACTTCGTATCTCTATGTCGCGTGGTTTCGGGACACTTCCATGCTGCCCGACGACCAGGACTATGAATGGCCTGCCTGCATTTGGATTTTGGCGACAAGCGATACAGGCGCCATCATGTGGGGGGATCATCTGGGGATGCGCTATGCGGCGCGCAAACCGACGCAACTGTTTCTCGGGTCGTACCTAGACCTCGATACCGAGTTCGACTCTCAGGGGGATACGCCCGTAGTGCGCTTTGGAGAGTACGCATCCAACGAAGTAATTGGCTGGTGAATAAGGCGGGATATTTCGCCTATTCACTGTCCGCAATAACTGGGCAGATTTCGCCGCTTCTCTACAACCGATTGCGGCTAGGCGAGGTTTCGGCGAGTGTGTGGTTCCAGGGGACCAGTACCAAATGATCGCCCTGTTTGTCAGGTCGCTTAAACTCAGACGGAGTCAACTTGGCACATCACCCGTCCGTAACGGCTGAGGACTTACGCCCAGGCTTTAGGTCTGCGTTACTCATTTCTGCAGCTTGCTCCGGGTGCCAGTCACAGCTCCCTCAAGATAACACTGCGTCCGTGTGGACAGCCGCGGCTTTAGCGAGCATACAAGGCTAACATGAGCAGCTTTCGCAAAAAGGGACGGGTCTCAGCATGGCGAGGAGCGGTGCGAGTCGACTCGGGCATTGACGTGCTACGCGGTCTTCGCGGGGTGGGGGATTACGATCACGACGACCAAGAAGTCGTAGGGGATGACATTCGTTGGCGTCCCCAGAGCGTCGGAGCCCTCTTGAGCCAGGTGTCATACTCTGACTCCTTCCGAGAAAAGGCTATCGGTGCGGCGACTCAGGCGGGTATCGCCGAGGCCCTATATGTCATTTGCCAGTTCGATTTAGCCTACGATCCAAAGAAAGTCAGCGGCGACGTCGCTTCGGAACCAAGATTTCTAGGACACTTCGCTTGGAGCGATCAAGACGATCCATGTATGTAGTGTGTCGGACGAGCTGGCAGTGAGTACGTCCGGTGTTGCCAGAGCACAAAGTTCACCACCTAGGCATAGCGGACTAATTTGAGTGACACGTTTGGTCAACGACTCTTACACAGCGCCACTTAGACCTTCGTCGGTCCTATCTTAAACTAACCGGCCACCCGGCTAGGCGGCTGATCACCGCCAAGTCAGCCTGGCCGCTTTGCGGTTGACTGACCTTACAACACGGCTAAGCGGCAAAGACGCGGCTGGCGAGCGCTCAATCCGCACTTCGCGTGGTGAGCGAAACAATTCAACGATTCGCACGTTCGTGCGGCAGTTTACAAGGCTGTCTCTCGGCTTCAGCAAGAAGCTGGATTGCCTCGCCGCCAGCGTGGGAATGTTCTCGGCTTACTACAACTGTCGTCTGGCCGACTCGTCATACCGACCGGAGCGGAATGGCTGGTCGGCCTCGTCCCACCGCCGCTATGATGGCGAAGGTGATGGACTACCTTTGGAATTTTGAGGAGCTTTACAACCCGGATCTCTGCTACGGTGAGGTTTGGATGCGGCGCCGGACGTTTCTTTGCCGTCGTTGCGGTGCTCTGCGGAGAGCGCCAGCGGCTCCAGCCGGGCCGGAATACATGCAACCTCCGTCTTGTTGCGAAAGCAACATGCTGTTGCTTTCGCACGAACAAACTGTGGCTCACGGATGAGTGCGAATGAGCAACTGGAGTGGATGAATGCGGGCGGGTCCGTGGTGCACCGAGGCGGAAAACGCCCTTGGAAAGCTGTCAAGAAGAAGCAGTGACCAAGACTAGCCCACTGCCCACAGGGCCGGCTAGGGTTGGTCCTGTCCGAGGTCTTTTATGGGTGTGCTGCTCGCGCACCTGTGGCCACGACTCATCGAGCGGGAGCAGGACGAGGCGGCACACGGCAGAGAAGACGGCGCAAGCCCGATCGATGGCGTAGAATCCTGCCGGGCCGATTCGGACGATCACAAGTGCAAGGCAGCGAAATGGAGCGCTTCTTTTGCGATGCCGGGATCAATGTCACGGCGGGTGGACACCTCTTGGAGCAGAGCGGCGAAGGTGGCCGAATTATCGTCCCGGGCATTTGCGATGCGATTCGCTAGCCAAAGCGTCAGCGTCGTAGGCAAGCGTCGTATTGAAGCAGCCAATTCTTTCTCGTATCCCTGGCCGTAATAGCCTTCGATGGCGTGAGCCAGTGGCCCCGGAGCACCGAAGTCCTTGTGGGGGTGGCTTTCAAAAAGCCTCAGCACATTTTCGACCAAAGCAACTCCGCCAGGATGCTGCTGGATCTCCTCGGCTAACTGGTCCATTCGCAGCGAGGCATCGCCACTTGAGAGATTCAGGGCGTGAAGATCGGCAGCGATTTGCGCAATGCTTCTCATTGAAATTGAAAGAGCAAGTTGGCTTACTGGATGGGTTGTTCGGGTCCCGGTGCTAGATGGCAACGTTGCGATAGCGTCCGTGTTTCGCATGCTGATGCGAGCGTCGCGGATCACAAGCTGTTGACGTAATCGACTATTGAGGACCTCAGCTGGACATCAAGGGAACCCTGACGGCGACCGCCATTTTCTCCGGAATTATCTGGCTTGGCCTGCTAGAATCGCAGGGTGGGATTGTTAAGGTTACTGCCAGCATACTCACGGACTGAAGAGTGGGAAGTTTTCCACCGACTGGCATTGCACAAGTAACGACAGCCAACTTAGAGGTTCTTCGTGCGATGGAAAGTGTGGAAAGCACAAAATCGACAATCTCTATCGCTCAATATGCCTTTGCCCACACCTTCGCAGAGATCGGGCAAACGTGTGCCCCAACAACCAACGAACTCTTCCGCGTAGGGAGCATCGTTCGGCAAGTGCCAGACGTGTGGTCGTTACCGATATCTACGATACTGGTTGACTCTGCCGGTTGCCTCTGGGTCGATAGAGGAGTCGACGAATTGCCGCTTCAGTATCTGGCTCGTGATTTCGCGTCCTTTCGACGTGCGGCGGAGTTGAACTGCGCAGCGAGCCGACTGGCGTTTCTGCCCCACAGTCAAAGGTGGCAATACGCTGACGCGGAAGAGGCATTCCTGAATTGGCTGCGATCTAATGATCGAAGAGCGATCGATGATGAGGACTCATACTGGAACGAACTCAGAAGGTCAGCCTCCTGAAGTGACGCATTGGCCGCCCTCAGGGCTCGCAATTCAACAAGACGGCGTGGATTAGCGAGATTCGAAGCAACGTCCTGTGCGCGAAAATGTACGAGTTCGCGTTGACATGCTAAGGCGATCGCTGAAGCGATTCCTTTTCGAAGGAGGAGTAACCAGCCGTGAGGGACGGGTTGTGCAGGAACTAAGTGAAGATGCAGTCGTGGAGTGTCTCCAGGAGTTGCATTCAATCGACCGAAAGAGTGCGGCCAAGGCTCTAACGACGCTTGAAAATGCGGATCGAAGTTCGCTGGCGGTCACGCTACGGAGGCTCATCCAGTCTTCTAGTGCAAGATTGCGTTGCGAGGCCGCTCTATGGCTCGCTCATTTCACAGGCAGGTCGTCGTGTGATGCCTTAGTGACGCTGCTTGAAGACCCGGATCCGGTAGTTCGCTCAGCTGTTGCTGGCTTGCTAATGGACGTTGGAGATGCTTCCGTAAGCGATGAATTGATGGGTCTAGCAAAGGAATATCCAGAAGCGGCTGTTCGCCTAGCCGCAATATGGGCGCTGGGAAGAATCGGTGATTCGAAAGCGATGGATATGCTCGCTGCATTGGCCAACTCCGATCCAGCCTCCGATGAAGAGGGCCGCCGCGTCGACACTGCAGCAAGAGAAGCGATTGCGGAAATACGTTCAAGGGAAGCGATGGGAGACGCTATTAAGGATGTCTGCGGAAGTGCTGGTAAAGAATGTGGTAATAGCGGCGTCAGCGGGACTAACTAGCAGACAGTAAAGTCAGTGCAATGAAACCGTACCACGCAGAATGGCCGACCGTCTTTCAACTCGCACTGCGGCGGGCGGACGTTCTAGGAACGCTAAAACGGCAAAAGCCACCGGTGGGTTGATTTTCGAGGATGTTCTCCGCCAGACTGGCAAAGGTCCGAGAGCGAACAGACTGTATCGGAAACGAATGGCAAGCTTCTACAAGCGATACCTGGCTGGCGAGCGAGAAGCAGTTTGGGCAGAACTGAGCCAGTTCGGTTTAGACGTTCGTTCCAAACAGCTGCATGCTGATGTCCGCGACGTCGCGAAAGTGATCGTCGATAGGGCGTTTCACAACCTGTCGCTCCTCCACCATCGCCTAGTCGAACTTGGTTACCAGTTCGACGACCCAGAAGCGGCTCTCGTAGAGTCCACTGAGGAAGCGACACGACTGCTTGACGATGCTGAGCAATCACTCGGTGCTTTCCCAGTGATCCTGCGGGCCTGGTATGAACGTGTGGCTTCGGTGAACTTTTCTCAAGCGCGCCGACAATTGTACGGCGAACTTGGCGAGGAACCTGCTGAGCCGGCGTCGGTCACGGGGTTGGGCTTAAACGTAGTCTTGGACTACCTGTCTATTCCGAAGTGCATGGAATTGCGTCGATCGCTGCTCGAGGAGGAGCAAGATGATCCTGAACAAGAAGGCGCCTCTTGGCTGAGTGACCTTTTCCCTACAGGTGGATGGGCATCTAACTGCAACCCGAAAGGCATTCACTTGCCGAATCAGGGCTTCGATGGAGTCTTGTTTAACGAGGGCTTGGGAGACGTGTATTTCGTCCAAGAACTGAGGACGGCATTCTCGTGGGGCGGTTTTCCGTTCTGGAAAATCTCGCTGAGTCGGAAGCGTTTTGTTTCCCCGCTCAGAAAGAGTCCGGATTTCGCTCGACTGTTCCCGATCCTGGCTGATGGATTGCTACCACTGTGAGGGTTCCCTTTCCAGCACACTTAATTCGCCCGAAGCCAAGCCGTCACTTCAGCCAATGACTTTAACGATTACGGCTCCGGTCCGACCCTAGACAGCAATTCTTGCGCGGCTACCTGTGACTGTTCGTAACGCAAACGCTAGTGCCTCTCTGAAGTCATTTTCACATCCGCGACGATTCTTCGTTTGCCGAATTCCAGGACGCGTTCACCGGCCCTAAGTTCGTCAACGGCGACAACAGAATCTCGATCCAAGGAAAAGATGCGTTGCGGCAAAACGCGCCGACTGACCTCGCCCCCCCGGAATGTAATCGTGGCAATTTCGAAGACTGACACCTTGTCAGGCTCAAGCATGCCGAGGAACTGCTTTATGCCATGCGCAATCAAGGCAAGCGAAGCGTCGGTACCCTCACTTTCGTGATCCCAGAATAGTATTCTGCCGGTCGTTCCACGTGCCAGAGAGACCAAGAACAGATTGTCAAACTCGTCGATCGCAATCGGGAGCGTATGTTTTGGAAGACGTCCCTGGTACTGCCTCATTACGTGCCCAACATCTGGATCCGGCTGGCAGTTCACTCCCAAGAAGGCTCGTACAACCGAGTCACGGTAAAGTGCATCGAAGGCTACGTTCCGTCGGACAGGGCAACCTCCGTTTTGAGTTTTTAAAATCGACGATACTCCGCGGGCAATCTCTGGCCAATCGCCGCTTCGAGGCCAGCCAGCTTCCGGTCTGTTGCTCCTGCCCTCGGTCGGCTCAGTTCTATCGCATAAGGATTTGGAGTAGTCATAAGTATCGGCCTGCGTCCGGCTAGGTACAGTCGCTAGTGCTTAGAGGCATCTTCAACGCGCCGTCGGATGAAGTGCCGGCCGTCGGAAGGATCGGATGCAGTTTCAGTCCCGTGGTTCGATGCCCCGATTGTTCAGATATTCCGCACGGCACCGTTGCGCGACTTCCGCCGTCAGTTCGTTGCTTTGAGCTAGCCGGTTGAGTAACTGACCGATGCGACGGCTTTCCTCGACCATCCGTTCAGCCTCTTCTACTCGCCGGTTGATTTCAGCCATCTGTCCTGGGCAGTGAGGCCCGGAGACCGGGCCGAGAAGATCATCCAAAGTTCTGCGGTCCAGGCAGTTCTGAACGGCAACCGCTGCGCCGACGATGTTAAGGAAGCTGCCTTCAAGAGTTTCAACTACACAATCCAGCGCACTAAGAGCGTCGATTGCCTCGCACCAGTCAGCACAACACCCCTCCTCACCCGTGTCGATCGCCGCCAGTTGACACTTCGCCTCGTTCGGGTCAAGTGTCATGTTCCCTGTTGTTGCATAGTCCCAAAGGCGGGACACTAACGACTTGACGAATGCGACGTCCTCCGTCGTTCCAAGGTGAAGTCCGGTACGGTAATAAGCTGGCAAGAGCAGCTCAGCACAGCACAGGCTAAAACATACCTGGTGGCGAGTCGACAGTCGTGCGAGTTGACTGGATACGTCGCGCAACCACGGATCCTGAGCTAACACCGCCTCCAATTTTCTCGGATCCAACTCGGTCGGCTCATGGTCACACATCGTGGAACGTCCGAAATTGTGGGAGTGGCGATGGTCCAAAGAATTTCGTGAGGATGTTGATCGGTCCGAGTATTGATCATTGCTTAGTCGAACTCAATGGTCGAACCACCGCTTCTTTTCATTCCGCAAATGGAGCTGAAGAACGCCAGGAGTTGCCCCGATATTCGAGCGACCGTTTTGTAGCTGCAACGATGCTTGGAAACACCGTGGGCGCGAACTCTCCCTTCATCACGAGATGCAGGATGAAGGCTCGCTTGCCTGGAAACGGCTGATCGAGTTAGTCAATGATGCGGCCGCAAATGACGTGGAGGAATGGAAACCAGGCGCACAAATGTCACCAGCAGACTGGCACAGCATCGTCACGCTGCCTCCTCAGATTGAAAACCTGAAATCAGTTCGTAAGCTGGATGTGTATGGAAGCTCGTTGGTCCGGCTCCCACCGGAGATAGGGCAGATGAGCGCGCTTGAAGAATTCGCTCCCTACACGTCCTACCGACTCCACTGGCTACCGTTCGAGATCACTCATTGTGCAAAGTTACGCCGCAGCCGCATCAGTACCCGGGCTCTCTACGGCAACGAAAAGACGCGAAGTCCTTTTCCAGACTTGCGTCAGGAGAAGCAGTTTCTTCGTACGATTCGACCCAGCAACTGCAGTGTGTGTCGGGCACCGTTGAGCGACTCACATCATGTACGCTGGATCAGTTTGAATATTGGGACGGACGTCGTTCCGCTTCTTGTTTTTGCGTGTTCAACTGCATGTATCGCCTCTTTACCGACGCCGCCTGCCAATTACTTCCAAGGGCCACACCGGGGCGGAAGATCACTTGAGATGCCACGGCCCTAGTCGGCGTGCTTCCCCGGCGTTGACCAAAAGGGTCGACGACCCTGAACGATCACCATAGGGCGAACAGAATGAACGAGGATGCAATAACCGCCGAGTTGCAGGCGAGCGAAAACATTGCCTGGTTCGCTGTCGATACCCGAGGGCACCTGGGTGCGTTCGAGTCGTGTGGTTTTGCCTGGATCCACCCAAGGGTGCTGACGTCAAATCGGGCGAGGATTTTGCTCCTTGAGGCCTTCAAGGAGTTGAAGCCTTCCACTGCCGTCACAAAACGCTTCGATCTGTTTCAAAGGTTGAACGTCGATTTCAATGAAGAAAAGTACCTAAAAAGTGCCTCGTTCTATGCGATTCGAGGCTTATTCGTCTATGACGTTCCCTTTTTGCCCGATCGGAGTACCGTCTTTCTAAGGATTGTGGAACCGAAAACGCCGCTGGTGCTGCGAGCGTTGCCAGTTGAAGTACAGCGATTGGTGGCGCCGATCGTACTACCGGTCGACTTCCAGGCTAGTGAAACTTTCGTGCCTCCTTCGATTACCATTGATTAACGAAAACGTCCCATCAGTTGTCGCCCTTCGCCAAAGTCCACGCCAAATGGGATTGATCGTCCACCAGGGTTGTTCGGCTGATCGTCCTGGTGCCCGACGCTTTTTCGACGTAGGGAGCACTAATGTGAGGTTTGAAGAGCGGACAGACCTGAGCCAATTCAAAGAACATGTTCTGGTCCATTGTCCTCGATGTGCTGGCCGTGCGGACCTTCGTTGGTTGCCTGCTACTCCGGACGTCCAGAATGGCCGCACCGTTCGGCTGGCCGGTTATCGACTCACATGTCCGGCGTGCGGTCACACGGCCGCCTGGCTGCGTCCTCAATGGCAAGCCCCACCACGCATCGATGTCGGGCCGAAACTGTGCGAGCTCGGTCTGGAGGTCTGGCTCCAAGCTCCCTGCTGTGGACAGGTGTTATGGGCATTCAACGAAGCGCACTTGAAGTTTCTTGAGACTTATGTTGCCGCCGCATTGCGGGAGCGATGGCCCGGCACAAGGGAACGCTGGCAGAAACCAGGCGGGCTCGGGCGGCGTCTGCCAAAATGGATGCTCCTTGCCAAGAACAAAGCTGGTGTTTTACGGCAATTAGCTGGCCTGCTGAAACGACTATCGCAACCCCGCTAACGCGTTCCAGTACGAATTTCGCACCCCAATCATGGTACGGGACGAGCGATAGTCTTACCAAACAGTCGTCCCGGTGATGGCTCCATGCAATATTCGCGATCTGTCTTCTGCGGAGGACCCATTGGATGCCTCGGTGCACATTGACCAAGAGCGATTGGGTCGGTCGGGAATTCGCGGGTGAGTTGGAACAGCCAGTTTGTGGCGACTAAGGACCAAGTTTGAATTTCTAATTACCGCCGGAAGCCCAATCTTATGACTACGCTTTCAGTGCCGGGATTGGCGGGTTCTTTGGGGGCTTAAGTCCGGTGAACTCGATCGGCGGCGTAGGGGCCGGATCATCTGGGGCGAGAGTCGCAGCGGCAAGTGGTGGTCAATGGCAGACGGGCTACATGATCGGTGATTTGGCCGGTAGCATCGCTTCAGGCGGCATCGATGACGGCATCACGGCGTTCCATAAGTACGGGGCGCTTGCGGGGGCAGCGCGGCTCAGGGCCACGGCGATGCATGGGGCTCGGCATGCTCTCGTTGAGTGCAGTATTGCCGGAGGCGCCGGACTTGCCGCTTATCGGGCGACCCCATCGCTCGATAGCGCGCTGCTCGCGGCGAATCTGGGAGCATGGTGGGTAGCTCGGTTGCCGCCAAGCTAGTAGCTTGTTTTGCGGCGGGGACTCCGCTGCTGACTCCGGAGGGATCGAAGCCGATCGAGCGGTTTGCGGTTGGCGATCTGGTGCTGTCGCGGCCGGAGGACGATGTCAACGCGCCGGTCCAGGCGCGGCGGGTGGAGGAGGTTTTCGTCAACCTGGGCGAGATCCTGCATCTGCATGTCGGCGACGAGGTCATCCGCACCACGCCGGAGCATCCGTTCTTCGTGCTCGACAAAGGCTGGACGCCGGCGATCAACCTCGAAATCGGCGACCTACTCAGCTCGCACGATGGCCAGTGGGTGCCAGTGACGGACCTGCTGAATACCGGCGAGTTCGAAACGACGTATAATCTGCGGGTGGCGGAGTACAGCACGTACTTTGTCGGCGGAGATGGCTGGTGGTTCAGCGTATGGGCGCACAACGTTTATGGTGACATAGCCGACCACCGACCGTACTTCCGTGATGCGACTGGCCGTTGGCATGACGCACGCGGGCGATTCGCTGCAAGTCCAGTGATTTCCAGACAAAAGCAAAATAGCCACGTGCTCGGAACGCGAGACTACGAAAACCGCGTTAAGACTGGAAAACCTACGTCAGCGTTTTCGGACAGAGTTACTGCTGACCCTCTAGTAATCGAAGCGTGGGCCAACGGAACGACAGTGCTTGGGCGACCTAATATACGCGACTACGACTTCGGCAGAGACATCGGCGTTGCACCGAGAGGTGGGCATCAAAGACGAGTGCGCGTACATCAAGATGAGGCCGGTAGGATACATGGGCATCCGTCCGGTCCTGTTTTTTAGAAAGGCATCTAATGCATAATGGCCCGGGGGAATTGGACGCCATAATGGCATTCGTTCGTGACAAATACGGTTCTCTTTCATCGCCAAGCTACGGATTCATTGAGGAGTCGATGCGAAATCAGCCCTACTCGAAGGTTGTTGATCAGTTGCGATCTGTTTCAGAGGATGTATCGGAAGACACTGATATTAATGACGATGTTGCGTTTGGGTATTTGGTAAGGAAAGGACGGGAGCAGGTTTTTGTGCAGCTGTCCATGGTTGGGCCGTGCTCGATGATGCGAAGAGTTAAGAGCGACGGAAGTGGAGAAGTGCTCGATGGTGAGAAATTGACGCCCTTTGAAACCGAGGTGTGGAATCAGCTGTCACGTGCGGGGATATGCGTTTTGGGTCCGAAGGTATTGACGCAGGTTATTCCACTTAATGCGATCAATTCAGAGGACGGTACATCGACCGTATATAACGCCCTGTTCTCAGATGTCGAGTTTAGTAGTTAAAGCGGTGTCGTCCGGCCGCGGTAGGTTGACCGAAATCAGGGCTGCACGTATGGGTTTCGCCGCGTTGCGAGGCCGATGTTGACAGCTCGGACGAGGTCGCCGATACCCGAGAGACTGAAGACTCGCGGCGCGGCCAGGCAGACGGCCGTGTCGACCACGCCAGCCGGAAGCGACCGGCGCGTCCCTGCGACCGTGAGACTCGACTGCGGGCCACCGGAGCGCAGCTATGGCATCACGCGAGCTTTAAGTCAGTTCCTGAGTCTTCGATTACTTCTTTCAGCAAATTGATCTTCAATGTCTCGGCCGGTTCGTTGTGTCTAATTCCTATCAAACCGCCATAGACGCCGATCCCTTTGGTGGGCCGTTTAATGGGCAGGGGGGGCGGTGGCGGTTGTTTCAGGCGCTGCAGAAGGCGTTCGCTTTTGAGGCGATTGTGGAGACCGGAACGTTCACGGGCTCGAAAGGTAAAAGAAAACATTTGCCTTGGGGAAGTGGGCCGTGGTGGCCAGTTGTTCGAGGGCAATGGCCGAGTCGCCCGTCACCACCTCGACGTTCGGCCAGCGCGATAAACGCTTTCGAGCCGCGGCGGCCCTCTCCTCGTTCAACTCAATGGTTTTGACGACGGCGGTTGTAGGCTGGTGGAAGGACTCGGTGGTCATGATCGATGACTTCGAAGTCCCCTTCGACCGTGGCTACGGCTTCGAAAACTATGGCCCGGGCAAACGATTGTGCTATGAGTTGGACGCGAACCTGTTGCCTGCGGTAGCCCGGTTGTACTTTCCCTCCCTGCGAGCACTGCGCATAGCAGCCAAAAGGGTCAGCAAGAATCAGGATTTATCGGGACAGCGGGAAGGAGGATGGATTCACTTCTGGTGTGCGGCCACACCTGCAGCGACCAACTCTGTCTCCTGCTCCGCCGCCTAATCCAAAGTGTGGCTGGTCGGGAGTCACTCGGAAATGGTCGAACGGACGTCGATCCCGCTGACACTGTTCTCCACGAGTGACACCGGCTTCTTCCGGGCCAGCCCCGTTAGCAGAGTGGCCGTCGCCAAAGCACAGGGTCCTTGGCTCGAGGCAATATCCAGCGAGGTGACAGCCAGCGCGGGCAGCACCGTGTCGGTTCCGGTTCGAGTCCACAACGCTGGCGAACTGAAGAACATGCCCGTCGTCGTGAATCTTGCCAGCTCCGCGGTTGCCTGCGCTTTTACTCCGCCGCAGACCTTGCCCATTGTGGACGGCGTTGTACAAGTGCCGCTCAAGGTACGCGATGACATGCAGCCGCGCACGTACGGCATCACGGTGGCTCAGGCATGGCGGAGTGATATCCGGATCGGTATGCCGGGCCCCTGTACGCCACTGATCGAGTTGAAGATAGAACCACGCTGAATAAATAGCGCCCACTGCTAAGACAAGGCAGGTGAGACCGAACAGTGGGTCGAATGCGGCAAGTGCAGCCGTAGCCGAGCGAAGCTCCTACCTTTTGTTACCTTAGTCGTGGCCGCAGGAAGTCTGTACTGTGGCGGGACGTAAGTAGACTGAAGGGATCAAGGCTAGAGTGGTTTTCCTACTGCTCGAGTGATATTCAGTCCTCGACTTTGATACCTGCTCACCTATGGGTATCAGCCGTCATATCGCTGCCACAAAGATTTGTTGAGGACGAGAGCAACCTGCTTCGGTCACATCGACCGAATGGTGGATACCTGGCACAGTATCTGGATTCAACTCAAACCAGGTTAAGCTTTTGCGTCCTGATTGCCGGCTTGGTCGCTCAAGGACGTAATGAGACCGATTTGTCGGATCTCGTCGGCAGCACTTCTGTTGGCCGAACGACGCCATGAAACCACTCCCCCTAAAAGTGCTGCGGTAAAGCGGCAGCAAAACCGGGTAGCGCTTCAATTCTACTAAGTACTCAGGAGAACCTGGCTCTTGCGGGGCTTGGTGTTCCTTTCGGATAGATACCACGCAAGTGCCAGGTCGGCCAAGTTCTCAGGTCTAGGCTGGTTCACCGTCGGTCCCTCGACGGCTTCGGCTTCGGCGTCGACGGACGAAACGTGTGCGACATACTCTGGAGCCCGATTCAAAGCATTGATGACGACAAGTGCATCAATTGCCGTCACGAATCCATCACCGGAGGTGTCGAGATAGGATCCGGATGGTCCCTGTGACGACCAAGCCAACTCGTGGGGGCCACGGAAATGCAACTCATTGATGATGATGAGCGCATCGACCGGAGCAACGATGCCGTCGTCGTCCACATCGGCCGCCAATTTCCTGTTCTGCCACGGCGAGTTGTTCCCTAGCGTAGTAAGCTCGACTGGGCGATTTAATTGGAAGTTATCGCCGATTGTGACGGTGATCGTCAGGCTGATGGTCGGCTCAAGCAAAGCATCCAGGACTTCACTGGCCTTGAGGTGAAGCACGCCATCGCGGACTTCGAATCGGTAGTCTGAAACGGCGAAGGTGAGAGCCTCGCCGGCCGGGGCTCCCGCTACTGTAAGCCGGCCGACGATCGCGCCTCCGACTCGTTCGCTGACCGATGCGTTGTCAAGTTCTACGGACAAAGCCGAAGTAGGATGCACGTCGACGCGCACTGTACCGAACGCAGTCGCACCGTGGGAGTCGACGACGCGATAGTTGAATTCGTCGAATCCGAAGAACCCAGGTGCGGGAGTATAAAGAAATGCCCCGGAAGGATCGAGTGAGACGGTTCCGCGTGTCGGCTGGCTGTAATAATCAACTTGCAGTGCATCGCCGTTCGCATCGCTGTCGTTCAGCAAAACACCGGAACGAATCATCCGAATGTCGTAGTGATGCAGCTTGCCGTCGGCGTCGGCTGCCCTAACGTGGCCGCCATCATCGCTGGCAAACCAGACGCTTGATTCGTGGCCAACGTTACCCAGGCGAACGCCGGAATTGACGTCGTAATAGCCAGCCCTTCCAAATGCGACTTGCGCTGTCGCGGCAAGAATGGCTTCTGGAAAGACTCGCAGGTTGTTCCTTACGTTCAATGCTTCAACTTGCAATTTACCGTAGTACAAACGCTTTCCGTCCGACGACAGCACCACGCTTCCACCGTGGCCCTGAGCAGTTCCATAGCTGCCGGTCTTTAATGCCGCGATCAGCGTGTCATCTTCGATCCTGCGGGTAACAATCTCCTGAGATGACGAGCGACTCGTGCCATGGTAGACGAAGCCGGTCCTGGCGTCGTACTCGAAATCGCCGTAGTAACCCGCGACTATTCGCGACAATTCCTGCACCGGCGACTGCGGCCAGTCCGCGAAGTAGTTGTACGTCATGTCGACGTGCTGATCCCCCTCCTGTAGCAGGACATGATTTCGGTCGACGGCCTCAATGCGATAAGCGACATTTCCTGTGTACTGCACATCCCACGCATGCGTCGCCAAATCGTATCGATGCACATAATGCGGCCCAGCCGGAGCATCGAAGGCGATGCGTTCGCCGCCGTAGTCGGCCGCAAACAGATAGCGGCCATCAAGCGTGAGGTCCATGTCGGTGAACGTATGAGTCGCGTCGTGTGCGCCCACGGCTGAACCTGTAGCCGCATCGTAAATCAGCACCTGATCAGTAGTGCGGGCAAACACTAGCTCAAAACGGGGTGAGTATTCAATTTGCAGTACGTCGCCCTGGGTATCGATTGCGAGGACGGCATGCGCTGCGACAACTCGCCATTTCTGAACTCCAATGACCAGCGGTTGTCCAGATAAGGTGTGGTAGCGGTCTGCAACGGCTCGCGGAGCCACATTGTTAACCGTAGGAGGCGCCACCTTGATCGTGACAGTGGCCTGCGACTGTCTGCCTGTGGCATCCGTTGCAGTGTAAACAAAGGTGTCGAGACCACTGAAACCAGCGTGCGGCATGTAGGTGAAGGTACCATCGCTGACCAAAATGACGTCACCATGCATAGCCGGCTCGGCCAGTGTTGCTGTAAGAGCGTCGCCATCAGCGTCGCTGTCGTTGCTGGGACAATCCGATAGTGATGCAGCCGGTCGTTATCCGGGTCGAAGGCCCAAACCTGCGTGCCGTCGTCAGAAACCACCACCAGCGCTGGACCAAAGCCCCATCCACCGCGAGCTTTCCCTGTTTCGGCGTCGTACCAAGCCCGGCTACCAAAGGCCATTTCGCTGGACGCCGCAAGAATGGTTTCCGGGAACCGTATGTGATCGCGGCGCACGTCCGAAGAGTCAACGCGCAGCGCACCGGAATAGACCGCCGAACGATCGGAGCTTAGGACGACGCTCCCACCACGGCCTAATGAAGAGTTGAGATACCCAGTATTTTCCGCAGGGACTAGGGCGTTTCCGACCAATTGCAAAGCATAAATCGTCTGTGAACTGTATTCACCGTGGAAGCTGCGGCCGGTGTGCGAGTCGAATTCGAACTCGCCCGAATAGCCCGCATATTGCCGCGATAGTTGGACAATGGACTCCTCGGCGTCGTCGCCGAAATTATTTAGCGTCGCATATGAAGTCCCACCCTCATTTACCATAAATCGATGATCGTCGACCGCTTCAATGCGCCACACAATCCAGGGCACTTGTTTTGTTTCCCACGTAAACGTTGTTAGGTCGAGGCGGTGTACGAAATGTGGCCGCGCCAGCTGGCCGGCGCCGAGTGGGGCGCCTCCATAATCAGCTGCGAAGAGGTATCTACCATCCGGCGACAGGTCGATATCTGTGAATTGGTGGACTGGGTCATGTGCGGACAGCTCCGTTTCGGTGCGTATGTCAATCACACGCACTCCATAGTCGTTCATCAGCAGTAGCAGTTGAGCCTCCGCCGCATATACGAACTTGCGGACGTTGCCGCCGGCGCGAAAGTCCGTCACTCTGACAAGCTCTGGCAGGTCGGACGAGACGGAGCGATCAACGACGAGTGGTTCGTCAGCGTCAATCGTGTAGTCGTCATTTACTGGGCGCGGCGGTGCAGCTGGCGTTTGCACCTTGATCGTCACCTCGGCTATGTCTTCACTGCCGTCGGATGCGCGCGTAATGTACGTGAACCGATCGATCCCGGCGAAACCTGGTGCGGGGACGTAGGTGAAGGAGCCATCGTCGCGAAACGTGATATCTCCTCGCTCTGGGGCACTAGCCAGTTCCGCCTGAAAGAAGCCGGCGCCGACGTCGTTGAACATTACACCCGAGCGGAAATCGGTAGGCCGATAGTGGTGCAGTACGTCTCCAACGTCGTCGAAAGCCCAGATGTCGAGTCCATCGCCGCTGACGAAGTAAACCTGCGACGAGAAGCCCAAAGTGCCTCGTAACGTGCCCGAATTGGTGTCGTAGTAGCCGTCCTCTCCGAAGGCCCAACGCGACGTCGCGGCGTAAATTACTTCTGGAAAAACCAACAAGTTGTTCGTTACATCATGCGCTTCAACTTGTAAGCGTCCGTAATAGAGGCGCTCGCTATCTGCCGCTAGCGCTACCGTCTCGCCGAAACCACTGGCGCTTCCATGCGACTCCGTGTCGATGCCGAGGATGACATTACCGTCACGAACCGGACGAACGTTGATCTGACCGCTTCCACCGTGGTAGGCGAAGCCGTTTCGGTGGTCGTACTCCAGGTCGCCAGCATAACCGGCGCGCACTCGTGAAAGCTCGACCATGGGCGAAGTCGCACCTGGGCCAAAGTCGTTCAAGGTGACATCGATCCATTGATCACCTTCCTGCAGCAATACCTGTTGGCCGCTTATCGCTTCCAGGCGATAGGCAACGTCGGGAGCGGTTTTTACTTCCCAGCTTCGAGTAGCCAGGTCCAGACGGTGAACATAATGGGGCTTGCCCGGGGGTGCGGATCCGTAAGACTCACCGCCATAGTCGGCCGCGAACAAATACCTCCCATCTGGAGAGAGGTCGATGTCTGTGAATGTCCACGTCGCCATACGCGTTTCGAGAGGCAGGCGAGTGGCGGCATCGATTAAATGAAGGGCCGTCCCGTTGTTACGCAGGGCAAGCACCCCGTACTCCGCTGAGTACTCGATTTGAGATACACTTCCGGGCGCTGTGAAGGCCGAGATTTCCTGCAACTGGCCGCCAGCGTAGCCTGTCAGATAGCCATCGACATTGAGTGCCCGACCGGCGGTGACTTCATAGATGTCGTTCAGCGCGTTGGCTGCCAGCATGTGTCTTGATTCGAGCGCCTCGACATGGATTGACCTAGAATACCGCTTCCTCCTCGCATTCATCCGCATCAAATACCCCCGCTCCTCGCCTCACCCCCCAATGGTGGAATTCGTCATTGTGATTTGCGTTCCTAACTGCGTCAACAAACTTTGACGAACGAGGATGTCCGATGTCGGAAAAGTCCGTATCACCTAAGCCGTGAATGTTCGGTAATCCGTTCCAAGGATGAATCCTGACTAGCCTGCAGGCTCAACGAGCAGGATACGAGCGAGGCAGCCGAACGACATACGAACGGCTGCATGTAACCTAACGCTGACCGCCTCGGTCACATCGACCGAGTTCGGAACTTCAGCATGTCGCATGAACGCGACTAGCTGGCCACTCGCTGTACCAACGGACGACATGCGCCACCGTACGGTGCGCAGCTTGATTCGCTAAAAACGAGCAATCTTACCGTCGTTTTTTTGGTCAATCTATGCGCGCGTGGTACAATCGCCGCACCTTCCTCACCCTCTCCCGCCTCAGCATGATGCGACTTGCGAGGACGAAATGCACCGGCGGTTACTTCCCCTAGCTCTCACGCTACTAACTACTCTTTGTCCGGCGCTCGCTTCCGCAGCAGACGTTCAGCCCGCCGGTGCGCTTGCGCACATTGCAGCCATTCTCAAAGAGCGCTGCTACGGCTGCCATTCCCACTCGGAAGGCACGATGGAAGGCAATCTGACGCTCGATGCAGCAACCGGCTGGCTGCAAGGGGGCGATTCCGGTCCAGCCCTCGTGGCAGGTGATCCCGACAAGAGCCTGCTCGTCAAGGCAATTCGGTATCAGGACCAAACACTGCAGATGCCGCCCAACGGAAAATTGCCTGCAGAAGAAATCACTGCCGTCGTGAATTGGATTAAGGCTGGCGCTAGCGACCCGGCTCCAGGGATCAAGCCAACAGCAAAGCGTAATTTGCGCGACTGGTGGGCATTCAAACCGCTTACTCTCACTGCCGTTCCCAGCGCTCACGGCGATCACCCTGTTGACGCCTTCGTTCGAGATCGACTTGGCGAGAAAGGGCTCAAGCCGGCGCCCAAAGCCGACCGTCGAACTCTTATCCGCAGACTCTACCTGGATCTGACGGGCCTTCTTCCGACGCCCGACCAAGTCGCGGCCTTCGAACAGGACCCATCGCCGACGGCATACGAAGAACTCATCGATCAACTCCTCGCATCACCGCGCTACGGCGAGCAATGGGCTCGCCACTGGCTTGACGTCGCTCACTATGCGGATACACACGGCAACGACCACGATTTCCACCGCCCCAATGCTTGGCCGTACCGCGACTATGTCATTCAGTCGCTTAATGCCGACAAGCCGTACGCCCGTTTTGTCGCCGAGCAGGTAGCTGGTGACGTGCTTTATCCTCACGATCCTCAAGCGACCGTGGCCCTCGGCTTCCTCGCCGCAGGACCTTGGGATCATACGCTGCTTTCGACGATACGCGAGGACACGGTCGACCATGCGCTCGCACGTTACCTCGACCGCGACAACATGCTGAGTACCGTCTTCAGTTCCTTTCAAAGCCTGACGGTGCATTGCGCGCGCTGTCACAATCACAAGTTCGATCCAATATCGCAGCGTGAGTACTACGGATTGCAGGCTGTGTTCGCCGGTGTCGACCGAGCCGATCGACCCTATGAACGTGACACGGAGAGCCAAAAGCGTCGCAACGAATTGCTCGCACAGCAGGAAATGTTGAGATCGCGCGATCTAGCTGCACTCGCCAAGCTCATCAATCTTGAGTCCTCCCCGAAACTCGCGCAGATCGAAGAACGAATCGCTCAACGAACGACGGACTGGAAAACGCTCGAAATCGAAGAAATTCAGACTGAAGGCGACCCTTCCGTCACTTTTACTAAGCAGGACGACGGCTCGTGGCTTGTCGGTGGCACCACGCCGCCGCGTGAGACGTTTGTCGTTACGGCTCAGACGAACCACCGCGTTCGCGCGATTCGGCTTGAGACGATGGCCGATCCTCGCCTACCTGGCCACGGCCCAGGACGCTACGAAACTGGCAACTTCCATCTCACCGAGTTTCGCGTTTTCGCCGGTCCTGCGGACGCAGAGAGTGCACTAGGCGAAGTGAAGTTCTCTAAGGCGGCAGCGGATCACGACGAGACCGGCTATGCGATTACCGGCTCCATCGACAGTAAGCCGGAGACTTGGTGGGGAGTCCATCCCGCTTACGGTCGATCGCATGAAGGCGTTTTCGAACTCGAACAGCCTATCGTTCACGAAGCCGGTTCGAAACTCATCTTCCGGCTCGAGCATAACGGCATGGATCGGCATCAGATAGGAAGGTTCCGGCTCTCACTGTGCACTGACGAAGTGCCCGTCGAGCGCCGAGTGCCCGCCCCGGCTGCTCTAACCGATGTGATGCAGGGTCCGCTGACGACCGCCGAGCAGCGTCGTGCGGCCGCCTTGCACGTTCTGGCCATCGAGCGAGAGGCGGACATCGCCAAGCAATTGGCCTCGCTCGACGCCCAACCAAAGAAAATGGTCTACGCAGCAACGCGTGACTTTCAGACCGAAGGCAGTTTCAAGCCCAGCTCTTCGCCTCGGGCGATTCATTTGCTCGTGCGAGGCAACATCAATAAGCCCGGCGAATTGATTGCCCCGGGCACACTTTCCTGCATTACTGAGTACTCAAGCACTCTGGCAATTGCTAATCCTGACGAGGAAGGCCAGCGGCGGGCGGCTCTGGCCAACTGGCTGAGCGATTGCGACAACGCAATCACTTGGCGAAGCATCGTCAATCGAGTGTGGCACTATCATTTTGGCCGCGGTATCTGCGATACGCCGAACGACTTCGGACACATGGGCGGCACTCCGTCGCACCCTGAGTTGCTCGAATGGCTTGCCATTTGGTTTCGCGACGATGCCGAGGGTTCGCTCAAGTCGCTCCACCGATTAATCCTAACCAGCGAAACCTACCAGCAAGTGGTGGTCGATTCGCCCGCCGCCGCGCAAATCGATGCCGATAACCGACTGCTTTGGCGCATGAACCGAGCGAGGCTGAGTGCGGAGCAATTTCGTGATTCGCTGCTCCAATTAAGCGACCAGCTCGATCTCCAGATGGGCGGCCCTCCCGTCTTGCAGTTTTCCGATCGCGGAGCCGCCACCTTCAAGCCGGCTGATGGCTCTCCACCCTATGTCGATTACGAAGGCTTTTCAGTGGACGCGAGCGCGCACCGCCGCCGCTCGGTTTATCGCTTTCTGTTTCGCACCGTGCCCGATCCGCTAATGGACGCGCTCGATTGCCCCGACGGCGGCGCCATGACGCCCGTTCGCACGATGTCAAGCGGTGCGCCCCAGGCGCTCGCGTTGATGAACAACGGCCTCGTCATTCGCCAGTGCGAAAAAATAGCCGAAGCGGCAGTTCGCCGGCGGACGACTCTGGAAGAGCAGGTGATGCTTGTGTTCGAGCAGGCGCTACTTCGCTCGCCGAAACCTTCCGAATTCCAGGCTGTTGCGGCATACGCTCGCAAGTATGGTCTCGCGAATGCCTGTCAGGTCCTCATCAATACCAACGAGTTCTTGTATGTCGATTAGTTCCTTGCCAAATCGCCGGGAATGGTTCGCCCACATGAACTCGGGCATCGCTGGGGCCGCACTCTCGATGCTGCTAGGACAGGATGGTGCGCTGGGAGACGGGCCGCGACAAAGCGGCGATCTAAATGGCGGTTTGCATCACCGAGCAAAAGCGAAGCGCGTCATTCAGCTGTTCATGAATGGGGGCGCGAGTCAGTGCGACTTGTTTGACTACAAGCCGCTGCTCATCGAGCGGCATGGACAGGCGTTCGACCCCGGCGGTGGCCAGCGAGTTGAGGCCAGCATCAGCCAGCCGGGACTAGTTATGAAGAGTCCCTTCTCCTGGGCCCAGCACGGTGAAACGGGGCGCTGGGTCAGTAGCGCCATTCCCGAAGTTGCCAAATACGTCGATGACCTGGCCTTCTTGATGTCGATCACCTCTCCGTCCAATGTGCACGGCCCTGCCGCTTATCTACAAACGACCGGCTTTGTATTGCCAGGGTTTCCGTGCCTCGGCGCATGGCTTTCGTACGGTCTAGGCAATCTTAACGACGATCTGCCGGCATTCGTCGCGCTGCCCGATCCGCGCGGCTTGCCTTACAACGGACGGAGCGCCATTTCGTCCGGCTTCTTGCCACCGAACCATCAGGGATTGGCCATTCGCGTGTCATCATCCCAGCCGATCACGCATTTGCGTACACCGGAGGGTGCTAAACATGTGACGACCGATAGCCGGGCCGATGGTCTTAGCTTGCTTGAAAGGCTGAACAGCGATCACGCGTCTGAGCGGCCGGGTGATGACCGGTTGCGAGCTCGCATGCAAAGCTATGAGTTGGCTGCACGTATGCAGTCGGTGGCGCCAGCACTGATAGATCTTTCAGATGAAACCAAGGCTACCCACCGCGCTTACGGACTCGACAATCCGTCGACGGAGGGCTTCGGCCGCAACTGCCTGCTGGCTCGCCGGCTGATTGAGCATGGCGTTCGGTTTGTGCAAGTTTGGTCAGGCCATGGCGGTGGTTCAGCCAATTGGGACAATCACACCGACATTTCCAAAGAGCTGTCGTTCATTGCGGGCTCGTCCGATAAGCCGACGGCCGCGCTGCTTGTTGACCTGAAGCAGCGCGGTCTACTCGACGACACGCTGCTGGTCTGGACCACTGAATTCGGCCGAATGCCTTTCGCCCAAGGTGGCGTTGGCCGCGATCACAACGGCGGGACGTTCGTTTCGTGGTTCGCCGGGGCAGGCATCAAGGCCGGTGCATCGCACGGCGAAAGTGATGAATGGTCCTGGAAGTCAGCGAGTAATGCGACCACCAGCTACGACTTCCATGCCACGATTTTGCACCTCCTAGGCATCGATCATGAGCGTCTGACCTTCTACCACAACGGAATCGCGCGCCGCCTAACCGACGTCCACGGCCACGTTGTCCGCGAGATTCTCGCATAGCTTGGTCTTTTCAAGTCTAAGCGGTTAAACTTGACAACGTCCGCCCTAGCTTGATTCCTAATCGCCACACACCGATCATGGGCAAGCTTTTGCTTCTGCCGCAGAACTGGGCAAGCGTAGAGCCACGCCCCACAGCTTCAGTCACAACGACCGCCTGCACCCCGGTCGCGCTGCTGCTTCTGTTCACTTAGTCCTAGGTATCCCAGCAAGTCGTATATCTCGTCCGCAGTTAAGCCATTGAGTAGGCCTTCCGGCATCGGCGAGACTGGCGAGTGTGTCCGGTTAGTGACTTCGTTGCGCGCAATCCGCTGAAATGACGCTGGGCGCAAGGGATCTTGGGCCAGGAAGAATGTCTCGGCATTGCCGCCGACGAGATATCCGCTACCGGTAACGCCACTGCTCGTTTCGAGGGTGACCGTACGATACTTCTCGTCAACGACTTTCGACGGCTCGATGATAGCCTCGAGGAGTTCTCGAGTGCCGAAGCGCGCCGTCACGTGCTGCAGATCCGGTCCAAATGGAGTTCCCAGCTCACCGTGTCGATGGCAGCGGACGCACTGCGCCACTGAATACATCTTCGCGCCCTGCTCTAAGTTTGCGGGCCGTCGGATAGTACCGACCGCGTGGGTCAGTGTATCGAGGGACCATTTGTGGATCTCTGGTCGAGGGGGCGCGACATCGGAGTCAACGTAGCGGCCTAACTCATCGATTACCTCGGCAAGCTGCGCAAGTTCCGCGTCACTGAAAGTCGCCAAAGCGTCTGTGCGGATATAGGTGAGAAACCGAGGGAAGTAATGTGCTCCTGCAAATTTCTCTGAGGCCTTCAGATGTCTCAGGTACTCCCTGCGGCGGTCGATCGTCCAGCCGTTTTCCGCTAGACGCAGCACGTAAAGATAAAAAAGACGCTGTTGGTCGCTGTCCGCCTTGGGTATCAGCGCGAGCGTCCGGTCCACCACGTGTGGCGATTGCAGGTAGACAAGCAATTCTGCCAGCAACTGATTTTCGGCCCAGCTAGCCGCGGGATATCGCTGCTCAAGACTGTCACGAATCGCCAGTTTGTCTTCCTCCGTTGGCTGTTGTCGCTTTAGCGCAAGCTGAGCCACCCTCAGGCATAAACGGTGCTCGTCCCCTCCGACTGCGTCCTGGGCGTAGTTCAGTGATTCCCACCAGTCCTTCGGGACCGCTCGCTGAGGATTCCGCAGCATGGCCAGGAGGAGCGCACGCCTTGCAAGCGGCGTCCTAGGGCTGACTCCGTCGGGCGATTGAGTTTGCCATGCAACTTGGGCCGCAGACCTGACAAACGGATCCGTAGAGTCGAGCCCGGCAGAGATTAAGCCCGCTTCTCCTAGCATTGCACGCGTTTCGAGTGCCCGTCGGATCTCCCGCAATCGATCCGCTGGTTCGTCCGTGTTCTTAGGTTCAGGCTCTTTCACCTCACCTGTCCACTTCACTCGATAGATCGCCGACCTAGTACCTCGTCCTCCCACAGTGAAGTACATGGCGCCATCGGGTCCGAATGACGCATCGGTGACGTTCACCGGCTTGCCCCTTAAAAAGGTCTCGACCGTGCCCGCATAGGATGCGCCTTTGGGCGACAGATGCACAGCGAGGATGCGGCCGTAGGCCCAGTCGAGCACGAACAAAGCGCTTCGATATGGCTCAGGAAATTTACTTCTCTCCCCAAACGTGACACCAGTCGGAGAACCGAGACCGACGTCGACCACTCGTGGCAGGGCGTCTGGGAAATGATCAGGCCAAACGTTTGTTCCTTGGCGCCATCCGTACTCTCCTCCTGGCACGACATGCACAACCGTCGTTGGTCGGTACCACGGGGCGCCTAAATCCCATTCCATGTCAGCGTCATAGGTGAACAGCTCTCCGTCCCGGTTGAACGCCAGGTCGTATGGGTTGCGGAATCCGCCGGCTACGAGCTGCCAGTTTCGACCGTCAGCGTCGCAACTGGCGACGAAGCCGCAGGGGGGAGTGACGTCACTATCGAAGAGGAACTCATTCCAGGCACACGGTAGCAGGCGCCCCTGATCAAAATGACGATAGGGGGACTTCGCTAAGTCCCATTCTTTGGGAATCGTCACGTTATTGCCACAGGCCATGTAGATTCGGTCGTCGGGCCCAAGCGTCAAGCCATTCCTACCGTGGCCGACGCCTCCTTCAAACCGCTGCAGCAATTCCGGCGGAGCGTAATTGCCGTCGGCAGTGCTCTTCAGTCGGTAGAGTCCCTTACTGTTGTTGGCTGTGACATATAGGCTTCCGTGGGCAACAAGTAATCCCCGTGGCTCAAGGAGCGTATCGTCGATTGAATCAATTTGCCTTATGGTGCTTCCGTCGCCAGCGAACCCGAACCGCAAGATGCCTTTGTCTTCGCGACCAACGAGCAATCGCCCGTGTGTATCAAAAGCCAGACTGATCCAGGAGCCTTCCCCCTTTTCGGCCACGCGGAGCAATTCGACCGTGAAGCCAGGCCTAGCAGTCATACTGACGGGATCAAGGAGCCTTCCGTCGCCGGCCGCGAATTTCCACTGGCTGTAGTCCAGTAGGAGGTCAGCATCGTGGCTAGGAAGCTGGGCAAACGCCGGCGACCATAGAAAAGCGAAGACGAGGAACGTGACTCGGCCGACGGTCATAGGTGTGAGTCCCGGCAGTCAGGAACCTGAACGAGGATAATGCGGCAACAAGTTCGCCGCATTCAGACAAACGGTCCACCTAACTCACAATCTCGTCGATCGGCTTACCGAGGTCCATTTCGAGGCGCTTGTGGCCGGGGATTTCGAGCTTGCGAGGATCCAAGCCGAGTTGCTTCAGCACAGTGGCGTGAATGTCGCTTACGTAGTGCCGATTTTCGACGGCATGGAAGCCGATTTCGTCTGTTGAGCCGTGAGCGATGCCTCCTTTTATGCGGCCCCCGGCCAGCCAGACCGAGAAACCATACGGATGATGGTCTCGACCTTTGGAGCCTTCTTCGCCCGGCGTACGACCGAACTCCGTCGCCCAAACGACAATCGTTTCTTCGAGCAGACCACGTTGCTTAAGATCCTGCAGCAAGCCTGCGATCGGCAGATCCACCTGAGAGGTCATCTTGGCGTGGTTCTCTTGCAGGTTGGAATGAGCATCCCACGATCCACCGCCGCCACTGCCGTGGTAAAGCTGCACGAAGCGGACTCCGCGCTCCACGAGTCGTCTGGCAAGCAAGCAGGACTCGCCAAACGCTTTAGTCGTTGGATTGTTCAGCCCGTACAGTTCGGCGGTCGACGCGGTCTCTTTGCTCAGCGCAAACACCTCCGGCACCGAAGCCTGCATTCGGAAGGCGAGTTCGTACGACTTGATCCTTGCTTCGATGTTTGGGTCGCTGACGTGCCTGGCCGCTGCCAAGCGGTTCAGTTGGTGCAGCAACTCAAACTGCCCTGCCTGTTCTTCCTGAAAGGTGTCGTTGCCTGGCGAGGCATACGAAAGAGGTTGGTTTGCGTCGAACTTGAGTTGCACGGCGCTATGTTCAGGTCCGAGATAGGCCGCGCTATGCGCGCCCTTGCCACCACAGCACACCCCCGGCGGATCGCCGATCGCCACAAAAGCTGGGCAGATCATCGTTCAGTGAGCCAAGTCCGTAATGAACCCAGGAGCCGATGCTCGGGTGATAGCCATCGAAGATGTGATGCGCTGTATGAAACTCATACTGCGCGGCGTGATCGTTGTCCGTGCACCAGCACGACCGCACGATGGCCAAATCATCGACCATGCGACCGACGTGCGGCCACCAATCACTCACCTCAATACCGCTCGACCCCCGCGGCTTGAAGCCAACCTGCAGCGGATACAGCTTGGGCATCAGCTTCCGCGGCCCGCCCGCAAAGTCCCTGACGTGAACGGAGATTTAAGTACCTGCTGGGCCACCGGCGACTCTTCTACGGTCATGCCGGCGTACTTGTTGAGTGCCGGCTTGGGATCGAACGACTCCATGTGGCTCACACCACCGGCCATGAATAACCAGATTACGTTCTTTGCCTTGGCCTCGAAGTGAGACTTGGGTGGCGAAGTCTTGCGGTCGCTTGCACGGACGACGTCATCCCGGCTGAGCATGGCCCCCAGTGCGAGTCCACCGAATCCGCCCGCGAGATCGGTAAGGAAGCGTCGCCTTGTCCGTCCACAAGGAAATGGACCAGTGTGTGGAGAGGATTGACCGGTCATAGTGAAACTTTCATCGTACGGATACTTAACGCACCGACACGAAATCGTTGTGGTTGATCAGAACGTGGACCAGGTTCTCGCGCGCTCGTTGCATTGGATCCACAGCCGGAGCAACACTGGCTGGCTCCCCGAGCGTTTTCCGATTAAGCCGGGAAGGTGATGCCAATAGAGCCGCCTGGCGAGTCAAGAACTCCGCACATTGCACCTGCTCCGCTTCATCCGGCTGTCGCGAGAGGACCTGTTCGAACGCGGCGCGAAGGAAGGGGCCATCCTCGAGGTGCTCCTTCGAAAGCGCCTGAGCTAACAGGCGAGATTGACGCAGAGCCAAGGGACTGTTCGCCAAGGCTAACGCTTGTTGCGGCACGACGCTTTCGGTGCGTTCATAGCACTCTGCCGGCGATGCGCCATCGAACAAATGCAGAAACGTGGCCTGATCGTCCGGTGTGAGGCGAAAATACAAACTACGGCGTAGCGAGGCATCGGCTTGTGCCGGGTCGAGTTCCGGTCGGCTCAGAGAAGTGTCGAGCGATTTTGTGAGCGCAAGCAGGCTGTCGCGGACGACTTCGCTTTCCATCCGACGCGTATTCGCCCGCCAATGCGTAAGGTTATCAGCGTCGATCGCGCTGTTCGAAGCGATCGCATCGGATTGCAGCTGATCGCCAGAGGATCGCCGATAGGCTTCGCTGGTGACAATCAGGCGGTGCAAATGACGCTGGCTCCAACCGCTTTCTACGAATTCCGCTGCCAGCCAATCCAGCAATTCGGGGTGAGTCGGCGGCTTACCGTTGAGCCCAAAGTTTGACACCGTGGGGACCAGTCCGGTTCCGAAATGCCGCTTCCATAGGTGGTTCACGGCAACGCGTGCGGTTAGCGGATTATCCCGATGCGTCAGCCAGTTCGCCAGCGCCAATCGACGGCCGGTACTCGTCGCCGGGTGAATCGCCCCCAGCGGAGTGTAAGTCGTGTCTTCATTTGCGAGGTTCGCTTGGGTCGAGGCAACGACCGCCTCTGTTACCTTCACCCTCGCTTCGGCCGCCTGAAGTTGCTGCTGCGAAGTCGCATTGTCAGCCTTCGCCGCTTTCTGAGCAATGTCGCGCTCACGCGTGGCCTTGAACGCTTCAAACTGCGAGTTGATAAACGCAAGTTGCCGCTCTGCCAAGCTGGCGGCACGGCTGAGTGCGTGTTTCTCCTCGGACGAGGAAGTGGTGCTGAACCGGGCTAGCTCTGCCGCGATGCGGGCTTCAAAGGAGCGGTGCTCCGCCGTCGCAATAGCTAATGCGTGTTGGACGAGTTTGGCTTCCGCTTCCTCCTGCTCGAGCGTGATCTTCACCTCCTCAGCAGAATCTTCCAAGGCGCGGATCGTGACTGAATCAAACTCGCCAAGTCCTTCATGCATCCATAACCCGAACCGGCCCTGCTGCCGCGGCAGGGGCATCGTATAGTTCAACTTGGGCTCTCCATTGAGCCAGACGGTGAGGTCTTGTCCTCGCACCTTGATCTCAAGCGTGATCTCCCCATCCAGTTTGAGCGGCGATTTCACGATTCCTGCTTGCGGGTAGTCTTCAATTCCATTTCTGCGATGGAAGGCCTGCACACCGGAACTGCTCGCATTCACGTGCGTATAGACCGCCTGAGCGTCTTTGAGCTCGACCAAATCGAAGAAGAGGCCGATCGAGCCGATCGCCCCGCCAGGTACATGGCGGTACTTCAGTGTGGCATGGAAATCACGAGGGTGCTCCTGCACAGTGGCAATCGTGCAGAAGGGACCGGTGTGATGAAGTGACAGTCGGCCGTCAGCGAACTCCCAGTCGCCACTGTGAATCTTCCAAACATCGCCGCGATGTTCCTTGAACTCTTCGTCGAGAAATGCCGCCGCCCGCGTTGGTTGCCCGGCTTCAGTTCCTATCGCGAGAGCTGCAAGCTTTTCTTTCGTCGTTGCCACTCGCTCATTCGCGTTTTTCCAATCGACTTCTGCCTTCGTGACTGCGGCCTTTGATGCGGCCAGTCGCTCCCGCCGCATCGCTTCACGCAAATCGGGGTAGAAAACATTAACCGGCAATTGGATAGGCGTAATCGCTGCTTCGAAGTTGCCCAGCACTGAGGGCAAACCTGGAGTCAGAGGACGATCGGTGGCGGGGGTTTTTTCATTGCCCCGCACAAGCAAGTACGTGGGCGTCGACGGCTCCGCGTCGTAAACGATGTCGTGCCCTTCCTTCAGCATTGCGCCAGGCGCTGCGCCAGCGGGCTAGTTGCCTTGCAGCACCTCGGGCTTGCCTGGAAGGGGGTCTGTCCGCACGTTGTGCGGCTCGAAGAAGGCACGCAGGCGATAGTAGTCCTCTTGCGAGATGGGATCGTACTTATGGTCGTGGCACCGAGCGCATTTGAAAGTGAGTCCCAGAAAGCCGACTGCTGCGTGGTCAACTGTGTCCTGCAACCATACGTGACGGTTGAACACGTAATAGTTCCGACCCAAGTAGCCTAGTGCCCTATGAACCTGTTCATCTCCCGGAGAAAGCTCGTCTGCGGCGAGCATTTCCTGAAGCATGCGGTCGTAGCCCTTATCAGCCGCGATAGAATCGATGATCCAATCGCGCCACCGCCAGATATGCCTTCGGCTATTCCGCAATTCATTCAGATCCCGGCTGCCATACCAATCGCTGTAACGCCAGATGTCCATCCAATGCTTGGCCCAGCGCTGGGCATGCAGCGGTGAAGCGAGCAACTGATCCACGGCACGCTCATACGCATCCAATCGTTCATCGGCCAGGAACTCCTGAAGCTCCTCGCGCTGAGGTGGAACGCCGACCAGATCCAAATGAAGTCGGCGAAACAGGGTCGCCTTATCCGCTGCGGGTAAAGGGGTGAGACCCTGCTGCTGGAGTCGTTGTTCAATGAAACGGTCGATTGGATTGCCGGTAGGGGTCAGCCACCTCGTCGGAACCGGCGCTCGCACCACTTTCTGAAACGCCCAGTGATCTTTCGGGTCGGGCAGCGGCTTCTCCGCGGGCGCTTGGGCGCCTTCACCGATCCAGCGCCGCAGCAGAGAGATCTCCTCGCCCGTCAAAGGCTCGCTTTCGGGCGGCATGCGTTCCACTGCATCCTCGGCCGAGATGCGCCGGAGAAGCAAGCTTTCCGAGCCACCGGAGACCTCTAAGGCGGGGCCGCTTTCACCTCCGGCAATTGCGAGCGCGGCCGTATCGAGTCGTAGTCCACCTGACTGCTTGAGTGGACCATGGCATGCAACGCACCGCTCGAACAGGATCGGCTTGATCTGGGTTAGATAGTCGACTTCCTTGGCTGCCAAGTCTCGCTTAGGAAGCAACGGGGCCAGAACCGCAATGAGTGCCAACGCGGCGCAGGAAGAGTAAGGCCGCATTATCTGTCTCTCGGGAGAATGATTGGAGCAATGCGAGGTGGAGCTCATTATCACGGGCGTGCCATCGAGTAGCAACAACCGCTGGTGACGCTCATCCCGGGGCCATCAATTCCTCGAAGGCCACGCTGCGTGCTTGAAGTCGGCGGCGGGTCTTGGGCGTCTTGTTGGACTGCAGTTTCATCTTGCCCTTCATACCCGCTAGGAGAACCGACGTACTACGAGCTTTGCGGAAGAGCGGGGTCCAGCACACGAACGGCACGCGGCCGACTTATCGTCAGTCACATCGACCAAAGTCAATGTGCCCTTACTTCCGGCGGGTGGTGAATTGGCCCGCCATGTGTGACCGGACTGAGCAATTCCAGGCACCGTTAAAGCAGTCTCTGTGTTCTTGATCGCGACTGTTAAGACGCTAGATTCGTTCCTATGCAAAAATTCATCATCTCCTGCGGCTTATTACTGGGCGTCGTCACAACGGTTTCGGCGCAGGAGCAAAGCGACACCAAGCGTCCATCGGTCCCTACAGTTGAGGGAATCAAGGACGACTTCACGCCGGCGTCGACGAATCAGCCTGGGCGGGAGTATCCGCAGGTTAATTCTGAGGGCCGTGTGAAGTTTCGGATCATGGCACCCGAGGCGAAGACCGTCGGCGTGACGTTCCGTGACAGCACCGAGTTTGTGAAGGGAGCCGACGGCACATGGATTGGTTATTCGCGGCCGCTCGATGAAGGCTTTCACTATTACGCCATCAAGATCGACGGCGCCGAAGTGCCGGACCCGAACAGCAGGATGTTCTTCGGCGCGAACCGCTGGGGCAGCGGTGTCGAAGTGCCTGCTCCCGATCGCGACTTCTACGCAGTGAAGACCGTCCCTCACGGGCAGATTCGTGAGATCCTGTTCTACTCGAAGAGCACGGAAACCCATCGCCGTGCCTTTGTCTATACGCCGCCCGACTATGACGACGAAGTTGGTAAGCGGTACCCAGTTCTGTATCTCCAGCATGGCTTCGGAGAGAACGAGTATGGCTGGAGCGAGCAGGGACACGCAAGCTTGATCATGGACAATCTGATTGCAGAGGAGAAAGCCAAGGCATTCATTATCGTGATGACCTACGGCATGACGAACGACTCCCGTGTTGGCGGCCCGCGCAATTTCGACATCCGCCCATTTCAAACGGTACTTTGCGACGAGTTAATTCCGTACATTGACGGCCACTTTCGCACGCTCGCCAACCAACCGAATCGCGCGATGGCTGGGCTGTCGATGGGAGGCATGGAAACGAAGGCGATCACGCTCAAGAAGCTCGATACTTTTTCGCACATCGGACTTTTCAGCGGCGGCAGCATCGCACCGAGCGACATTGAGGATCTCGAGTCCTTCAAGAAGAACAACCGCCTCGTTTTCGTCAGCTACGGCAGCCATGAACTCGGAGACGGTGGCGCTCGGCGAGGCGGCGATCCGAAGGCGAACGTCGCCGCGTTGAAGGATGCCGGCGTCAATGCCCAACTCTACGTTTCGCCAAAGACGGGCCATGAATGGCAAACCTGGCGTCGCAGCCTGCGCGAGTTTGCGCCACTCTTATTCCAAGAGTAAGATCCTCGGCAGACGCAGAGATCAGTGGTCCTTCATAGTAGCAAGAGCTAGTTAGTTCATTGCGCCCTTCTGAAACGATGGTTTAATACGTTTGGCCCTAGATTTGATGTGAGCCAGTGCGTGCTTATCTGGGGGCGGCTTCAAGATGGGCGAAGTGCTTCGGTCACATCGACCGTTCAATCGGCATGTATGCGATGACGGCACGCTTTCGATGCCACAGGAAGGCTGCCGCCGCTTCTGTGACAACCAGTTCCCTGGAGGCCGACTGCTTTTGGTCATAGATCAGGCAGAAAAACTCGCCGGCAAAATGATCGAGGCTGCCACAATTTCTTGTAAGGCTGTTTCCCGGCCAGGGTATCTACCTTTACCAGTCGGCCGCTCACGGCTGTGGCAGTTCGGATGAACCGATGTGGTTGCTGCGATTCATTGATGCGGCTGGCGATACTCCAAGGGGATGCTCCCATGACGGTACGAACACGCATCGTGATCATTGGCGGAGGCTTTGCGGGGACAGCAACCGCCCTAAACCTGGAGAAAAAATATCGCCGCGATTCTTCCGTGGAAATCACGTTGATCGATTCCGAAAACTATTTCACTTTCACGCCGCTGCTTGCCGGAGTGCCGTCCGGTTCGGTCCAGCCCACGCACATTGTATTTCCCTTGCGAGCACTGCTGAAGCGGACACTTGTGAAGCAGGCCGAAGTTAAGAGGATCGATCTCGAGACTCGGACGGTGATAGCCGCGCATTGTGATGTCTGCGGGAATGAAGTATATCCGTTCGATCAGTTGGTCTTGGCGTCCGGTTCCGTTCCAAACTTCTTTGGACTGCCGGGCGTGGCCGATCATGCGTTGACCATGAAAAGCCTTGCGGACGCAACGGCCCTTCACGCCCACGTGATCGACCAACTGGAGCACGCCGACCTGCAGAGCCATCCGAACGTGCGTCGCCAATTGCTTACGTTCGTCGTTGCCGGAGGAGGCTTTGCTGGGGTCGAGACGTTGGCAGAGTTGAACGATTTCGTTCGAGGAGCCAGGAGGTTCTACCCTAATATCTCGCCAGACGATGTCCGGATGGTGCTGATTCACTCTGGAAACCGGATTCTGCCGGAAGTTAGCGAATCTTTATCGGCGTACGCCCTAAGGAAACTGGGTAGCCGAGGCGTTGAAGTTTTGCTGGAAACTCGCGTGCTCGGCAGCACGGGCAATTCAGTTCGGCTATCAAGCGGCGAGGAGTTACCCGCGGCCACGTTTATTTGGGCTGCGGGAACTGCGCCGAGTCCCATCCTGGCCCGCTTGGATTTGCCGCGAACGAAAGCCGGCAAGATTGAAGTGGACGCCACGATGGCTGTTGTCGGTCATCCGGGGATTTGGGCGGTGGGGGACAGCGCGGCAATCCCCGATGTAATCACGGGTGGATTCTGCCCGCCGACGGCACAGTATGCACTCAGGGAGGGAAAGCGGCTGGCGCAGAACATTGCCGCGTCACTGGATGGCCGTGAAACGAAGCCGTTCAAGTTCAAGTCGCTTGGGCTACTCGCCGGCCTAGGCCACCACTCCGCAGTGGCGGAAATTCTCGGTTTCAAGTTCTCAGGCTTCATCGCCTGGTGGCTTTGGCGGACCATCTACTTGATGAAACTACCCGGCTTTGAGCGCAAGTTGCGTGTGGCGCTCGACTGGACCCTCGACCTGTTTTTCCCCCGAGACACCGTCTACTTGAGGCCTTCGCACGCCACAGACCGACCAGCCGCCGTTCCACAGGGACACTCAGCCCCTGGCGTGGAAGATCTACTCACTCAAATCGGCCGGGAACGCCCCGCACCGATGATCGCGGCACCCTCTCTCAAAACTGCGACATTGACTCGCTCGCTTGTGGGTGGGAGGAGGCGCGCTGGTAACCATCAGTAAGACGCTGCAAACCGCTAATCAGCTGTGAAGTTTGGGCAGGATTGAGACTCTGAATTGAGGACGTGTTCAGGCGAGCGATCGCAGCAGTCTCCGATTAACCAACTGTGCGGCGATGGAGTGTGGGCTGCTTGGGTCACATCGACCGCGGACCTTCCCATCTCTTATCACTTCGCCTTGAGTTCATCCGCCATTTCGATAAGCTTGTCCAGCAGTTTCACTGAAGCGTCTCGCTCAAGCACATTGGTACCCATCCAGGTTTCATAGCCCCCCAGGTCGTGCTGCCGTGGTGACGGCAAGTAACCGAAGTAACCGTGGGCGAGTGACACCATAAACGCCGGTTTAATCGGACTGCGATCCTTGAACTCCAGGCCGATTTCGCACAGCACTTCGCATGGGAGCGTTCCGATACAAACATCGCCGATTCGCATAACCTGTACGGGCACGGTCGTCGTCTCGGGGTACTCGGCCAGCTTGAGGAGTCGCTGTGAATAGATATAGGACAGATCGGTTCCGGCTGGCGGGCCTTTGGCGCTGGTGGCCTGCGCCCATTTTCAGCTGCTCCTTATCCGGACGTCGCCACTTCAGGACCGGCTCGCGATAAGAGGCGTCGAGGCTGACGTTGCGCTGGTACTTGAGATTCTCCAGCTCCGCATGCACTTTGCTGGCTACATCTTCAGCGACGTATCGCATTTGCTCGTAGGGTTTCTTCGGGCCGCGCGGCTGGCGGAAGTTCACGTTGTTCACATCACCACTTGTGCCGTTAGCCAGCATCGCTACGAAAGGTGGCGTCTGATGCTCGGCCCTGAGCAGTCTTTCCATGTGCTCGCAGAACATGCCGAAGTAATCAGCGGTGATGCTTCCGTACTTTTCGCCGCCGACGTAATGCAGCGAGTACGCGGCAAAGACTGAGATCGGAGCGCCGTTGGGCTCTCGCACTACAATGAACGAGACTGTGGGATCCGTTGGCCCAGCCGGCTCGACGAGGTTAGCGCTGCCTCCCGACGGGTTCATCTTTACCTGGTCTTCGGTCCCGCCAAAGGGATTTACCGGGATAGTGCCGGGGCGCATCTTCCAGCGGCGATTGAACACGTGCTCAGGCACATCGACCAATCCGAACGCAATTTCCGCGGGCCGGAGGTCGTTGACCGCCCGCACGACGCCGTCGGCAATTCGCCGCGCCATAAACTTCTGATAGTCGTCGAGCATGTGCATGGCAGCTGGACGATCCTGCCCTAGGGCACTTGTGGCCGAATGCGTATGGGTGGCGCTAATTAAAACGCACTCCCGTGGAATCTTCGTTTGCGCGGCGATCTGCTTGCGGGCTTCTTCGCTGACTAGCCGGTTCATGCCGAGCGAATCACAAACCACCAGCGCCAGTTTCGTCTTGCCATCGTCCAGAACAAGACAGCGGGCATGCAGCTCGTCGTGCACGTGCGTCGAGGGAATCGGCGCCCAATTGCCGATGATCGCATCGCCGAGTGGCGGCGTGCTATTGCTCGTCGCCGCTCCAGCGCGGAATTCCTTTGCCTCTGCGAGCGGATAGCAAACTAGGATGCAAACGGCTCCGGCCACCGCCGCGAACAACATTCGGTTCATAGACGCCCCTCAATGTGCTTGTCGTTAGGGAGATCAGTCGCTCAGGATGGCGGCTGTTACGAGACAGCATACCGGCGTATTTTGTGGTCCAGTAGTTGCCGAGCGCCAGCAGGCGCTAAGGCTGCTGTAATTAATCTGAATCTGTAAGCGAGCACGCAATGCTGAAGCAAGCTGACTGTCTCCCTGGTTGCACCGCCTTGGCCGAGCGCCTCATCAGTTACGGCGAACGATGGAAACGAGGGCGTCAAGGCCAGCAAGCAGTGGGATGTAAATCACGTGCGTTGCTTGCGTTCCTATTGATGCTCTTTTGCTGCTCGGCCCCTGCAGCCGCCGCGGCCAACGACGGACTGTTGTTAGTAACTGACGGCAAGGCCAAACTGCCGATCGTGGTATCGGCACAAGCTTCGGATTCGACGAAAAAGGTCGCCGACGAATTGGCGGCTTACCTCGGGCAGATTACGGGTGCAACTTTCGACGTTCAATCCGGCGATGGTTCCACCGGACTTGTCCTCGGCACAATAGCGGAGTTTCCTGATCCCGCGCTTGAGGCGGCACTCGACGTCCGCAATGGATCCGATGGCAAGGAGGCGTTCGCCATCCGCACCGACTCGAAGCGGCTGAGGATGATCGGCGCCTCGGATCTGGCTACTTCACACGCTGCCTTTGCGCTGCTCGAGGAACTCGGTTGCCGCTGGTTTTTTCAGGCTCCGGAATGGGAGATTGTCCCTTCGGCTAAAACCATGGATGTAAACTTCAATCGAACTGCCCGGCCGGCGGTGCTGGCCCGCCGCATTTGGTACGGCGGCGGTTTCTTCGAGCACGACCCGGATGGTCGGCCCATACGCGACTACGCCGCGTGGGCTCGTCATAACCGGATGGCCCAGTCTTTTACCATCAATTGCGGTCACGCATGGCAGGCGATCATCGGTGAAAACAAGGCCATTTTCGACCAGCACCCCGAATACCTTGCCTTGGTAGGCGGCAAGCGACAGGGAGAGCAGCTTTGCGTCAGTAACCCTGAGCTTCGCGCGCTAGCAGCCCGTTGGGCGCTCGACTATCTGAAAAAGCACCCGGCGGCCGACATGGTGTCGCTGGAAACGTCGGATGGCGGTGGTCAGTGCGAGTGCGACTCGTGCAAGAAGCTCGGCACTGTATCAGACCGTGCTTTTGGCCTGGCCAATGAGGTGGCTGTTGCCGTTGCGAAGGAACATCCCGGGAAGATGGTCGGAATGCTCGCCTACAACGAACATTCGGAGCCGCCCGCTTTCGAACTAGAACCGAATGTCTACGTGCAGCTCACCGCCGGTTTCACGCGGGGGACGGTACAACTTCGACGAACTACTGGAGCTCTGGCCAAAGAAGTGTCAAAACATGGGCTTCTACGACTACTTTTCGGTCTGGCCGTGGGACTTCGACCAGCTGCCCGGCGGTAGAGCCAACGACTTCGCCTACATCCGCAAACAGATACCGCTGTATGTGGCGCGAGGCGCAACGAGCATCGACTGCGAGAGCAGCGGCAATTGGGGACTGCACGGCCGGGGCTACTACGTCGCTCACAAGCTGATGTGGGATCCGGAGGCCGACGTCACTGCCCTGCTGGCCGACTTCTACGAGAAGGCCTTTGGCCGCGCTGCGGAGTCGATGCAAAGGTACTACGAGCGCTTTGACAAGGACAAGAAACCGCTCATGAGCGAGCACCTCCTGGCGGCCGGCTTCCGAGACGTCGAAGAGGCGTCAAAGCTCGCTGCTGACCGGCCCGACGTGCAAGCCCGCATCGACCATATCAAGCAGTACCTGAGATCGGTCCAGCTGCGCTGGATGGTCGATCGTGCAGCCGACAAACAAAAGAAAAAGGAGCTGACCCTCGCCGCGCTAACTCATGGTTACCGCACGAGGTACAGCTACATGAACCACTACGTAGCGATTCGAGACGGCTGGGCGAGCCAGGCGGCCGTCGAATTTCAAGAGCCGACCTGGGCGGCGACGGGCGATCCCAAGCCCAAAACGCCCTGGGCAGTCGACAAGCCATACACCCATGAAGAAACGGAGGCCGACTTTCGCTCAGGGCTGGAGTTCTTCCAACTGGACCCCGTGGACGAGAAGGAGTTCTCGAGTGATCTGGTTCCAGTGGAGTTTGCAAACACTTCAGATAAGCCACCGGCGGAAAGCGTTCAAGCCTATCAGTGGAGCCTGCCGTACGCGCTCTATAGCAGGGGTGGTGAGCCGCTAAAGTTGACCTTAACGGCTGGCACAATTGCCCATTACCGGGACCTGGCCCAAGCAACCTGGAGCGTCACGGACGCCCAAGGGAAAGAACTCGCCGGTGGCAGGCTGCCGCTCGATGGTCAGCCAAAGCCCATGGAAGTGAAGGTGCCTCGGCCGGGACTTTATTATCTAAAGTTCGATGATTCGAGTGCGGGATGGAACATCAAGGTGGCCGCCGGTCTACCTGCGACGATCGTCCTCGAGCGGGCTCAGCGAGTGGAGCATGCTGGCTGGATGCAGAATATGTACTTTTACGTTCCCAAGGGAACGAAGGAGTTGCACTACTATTGGCTTGGGCAACCCCATCGCATCCACGGGCCCGATGGCGCCGTTTTGAAGGAGGTGAAAACAAGTGGGGCATTCGTCAAGATTCCAGTCCCTGAGGGTGCTGATGGAAAGCCGTGGCACTTTTCGCAAATGATGCTGGGCAAATTGTGGCTATTAAACGCCCCCAACCATCTAGCCGCCTCGCCGCAGGCGCTTTTGGTGCCCAGCGAAATTGCACAACGAGACGCACTGCGCCTTGTGCCTGCAGTGAAGCAGTAAAGCTCTAGAGTCCTAAATGGGCTTCACCCTGGGTAGCCCATCAAAACTACATTCTCGGCAGCGGACAATGGTGTTCGGAAGCCAACTAAACGAAGCCTCTACACAATCGGGAATGCAATGCGGCCGTATTTCTTTATCATCACTACTCTGCTGTCCTGCGTAGTGGGCGCGGTGCTCTCAGCTTCGGCCAACGCTGATGTGCAGTCCACTGACTACCCATCCCTTCAGGCGGCGATCGACGCGAATCCCGGTAGCATGATATACGTGCCCAATGGCGATCATCTCCTCAGCGATACAGTGATGATCAAGACGACAGGCACCGGGTTGTGCGGTCCGGGTCGGCTGGTCATGACCGATGCCTCGAAAGACATCATTGATGTGCGCAAAGCGAGCGACGTCACGATCCGCGATATCAAGCTCTTTCGCGAGCGCGGCAAGCACGATGGCGGCCGGAATGGGATCTTTGCCGCATTCTGCGAGGGTCTAACGATCGATGGCGTCTCGGTCATCAACAATTGCGGCGAGAATGCAGGCCTGAAAATCGAGCACTGCACGCGACTGACTGTGAGCAACTGCCTGGTGCAGGACTACAAGGCACTGACTATCGACGATCGCACGCGCAACCCCGAAGCCGGCTACGCCTTTCAATGCGTCGATGGCAATGGCATGAAGTTCATGGACTGCAAAGGAGCGCAGATCACCAATAACAGAATCATCGAAACCGTTTTCCGGGCAACCAAGGAGAACCGCGACAAGTACGACCTGGGCAAGGTAACCGTTATCCCCGAAAAGCCAGGTCGGCACACTCCCGAAGGCCTGGACGCGAGTCCCTACACCAGTAACTGGCACCAGGGTTCGGCAGTGTTCTTCGGCGAGCAGGGCGAAAACGCGGTGCTTAGCGGCAACTACATTGAGAATGCGGCCCAGGGATTTGACATTCACGGCGACTGCGTCACGGTCACCGGCAACATCGTCAACGGTGCCTAGGTGGGCGCCAAGGCGATGCATGGTTCCAAGCACGTGATCATCAGCAACATCCAATTCCGTCGGGTTGATTTGTACGGCATCCTGCTCGCATCGGGTTCAGCATCCCACCACGCGGTCGAAGCAGGCGGCGCTGATCGGCCGGCGAAAGGTCCCAATGTGGACGGCGGCGCCGTGATTATGGGAAATATCATCAGCGACTATGGCTTCGGCGACCAATACTGGAGCTCGAATAGTTCCCCCGGTGCCTCTCTCTATGCCATTTCTCTCGAAGAGGAGCCCGGCGCCTCACCACTACGAGACGTGGTGATCGCAAACAACGTGGTATACGACACCGGACGCGACAAAGTGATTGCCGACGGTCGTCCGCAAGTTACTCCCCCGCGTTACGAATTTGCCCTGCTGGCTCGGGTGAGCATGGAGAGCTTTAGAACCCTGAAAATCCGCGGCAACATCTTTCATTCCGGCTCCAGCGGCGTCTCCAACGTTGAGCTGCCGCCGCAGTGAACGGTCCCTCAGCATGAATCGACGGGGGGTGACTTCCTCGCGGTAATATCAATGCGCCCGGTTGCCCGCACTATTGAGCCGTCGAATGCCGAGAGAAAGTAGCTTCGGTCACATCGACCGCCCTAACGATGTTTCAGAATCGACGCTTACAGCACGGGCACTCACCCTCAACTCCTCTCACCAGTGACATGAACGCACTTGGCTGCGGTAGGGTGGTGATCGCTTTGAAGGCCAGTGGAGCACGATGCGCGTAGTGGCGATAAGTGATACCAGCCACCGAGTGCCCGAGAATTTCGATCGACGATTCAGGCATGTGCTCGTCGTAGTACGTAGCGCAGGTTTTGCGAAGATCCTTCAGTTCCCAAGTCTTTTCCTGTCCGGTCTCGACGTCCTGCTTTGGCCGGAGTGCCGCCAGCCGGCATAGTTCCGCGAAGCGAGCGTTCGGCCGAGAGCCTCCGCCGCGGCACACTGGGTCATCCGGCTCTGCTTTGTCCGGAAGCAGCGCACGCAGGTGTACATGAACTGCTTGGTTCATCGGCCGATAGAAGGACTTACCGGTCTTGACTCGTCGGTAGAAGAGCCAGCCCCAGCGAGAGTGGGCTTTAACATCGGGGTCAGGCGACTGTGGTTTCCAGAACACATGTCGCCAGAGCAGCGGTTCATGCCATGACAAAGTCTTCCAGATAGTTCCAGTGTCGAGGCCGTAATTAAAGAAGAGCACCAGCGCAGATCGCCACTGCCTTCCAACTGGAGCCGGATCGGACCAGCCGCGGGGGCGACGCATTTGGTAGGTCGCAAAGTATAGCGAGTTCAACTCTGCCTTGGTCAGGTAATGGCGGCCCGCAACATCTCGCTGCTGTCGCGGCTTCGGGAAGCGGGGTGGTGCCTCGATCAGATCCTGCTCCCATGCCCATGAGATCACCGCCCGCAGATGTTCCCTCGCCTTGTTCGCCGTGCGTCCGGGATTTGTCCCGCTCTGCTCAACCGCCCTCTCGTACACCCAGTCGAGAAACTCTCGAACCTCCCGGCGGCTGAGTTGCTCGATTGGACCTCCTTTGCCCCACTCCGACCATTTCTTTAGTGTTGTCGCGTATTCGTTCCGAGTTCCTTGGGCTGGCTTCCCGGAACTAAGGTATAGCAGCACAGCGAGAGGGAGAGACGTCGCCATGGACGAGCTGTTTCGCCGCCGGTCACTGCTCCTGCAAGCTCCGAATTGACCAGCGGTCCTGCTGCGCGTCTTGCTGAATCTGCAGGCAGCCGCCTGCTACGACGAGAACGACCTTCGATTTACTGTAGTTCGGAGGCGGATCAGGGGCAACTTTCGTCGAGGTGTCGGTCCGGTGCGCGGCAAGCAAGAAACTCCCGGACCGCCTAGCAATAAAACCCAGCATCGGCGGGGCACGCTAATCCATCGACTCCGTGAAACGCTACATGCTCCCACCGTCTGCTGCAGTGCTTGGTTCGGCGTACCGGACCAACTCCAGTTACGGGTTGACGGTCAAAGCTTTGGATTCGATTGTCTTGCCGCCGTGTTTCAGCCGTGCAACGAAAGTGACCTTCTGTTCCCCCTCCTCGAGTTCGTCCAAGCCGAGTGCGGGCAAGTAGTGGCAGGTGTGCACAGACAGGGTCTTGGATTTGCCCGCCGGGACCGTCAGGGTGCCGGGCTCCGCCTTGTCGACCTTTTGGAGGGTGTGTTGGATCTTGTACTTTTTCCCCTTCTCGTTCTGGAGCTCGACGACGAAATGTTCGAACGGCGTGACGCGGTAGGGCAACTCGAGCGGTTCCTTGCCGTTGTTCTGAATGGTGATTTCCAGCTCGTTCTGGTTGTCGGCAGACAGTTTCAACTCGACGTGAGGTTTCTCGGCTTGTTTCGGCGCCGGTGCCGCGAAGGCCAGCGACGGCAGGATCAGCAACGCGATGAGACGCATGGGATAGCCTTGATTTAGAGCAATGTCTCTCCCCTAGATAGACTACCAGATTAGACGACGAACCCCAGCGCAGAGTTTTCTGTCGCCTGCCATCCGCCGCTGAACCATTGATTATGCCGCACTTCTACGGCGTGCGATTACTGCAAATTATCGGTATAGCGGGGCCGTTGTAAGCATTTCGCCACGCATCCCCTAAACGCAGCCCAACTATGCCGAGTTATCTGAGGAGTACTTATATCGCAAGCTCGCTCCGCGATTCTCTTGGCATAAACCCCGCTTCAGCCACATCGACCGCGGTTGCTGAGTTTGGTGTGTCGCACCGAAGTAGATTACATTTGCTGAAGTGCAAACAACGACGGGAAACGGAACTGGCCTCTTGCCGTGTTCAGAAGATTCAACCAATGGGATGAATAGGGAAGCCTCACCATCCCTCGGAACGAATTGATCGCCTGCCTGAGCATGCTGACGGCCGCCGCGTGTATCAGCCCAAGCAGTGATTTGGTGGTCGCGTGCCATAGGGGTGGGCCGGATTTGGGAAGTGGGCCCAGTGGCAAAGGCAAGCTTTACAGAGTCAGCTAAGCGCAAAAGCATCCGCGGAGCCGCCGAGTTGCTAGTTTTGCAGAATGATTGCAGCAACCTACGGCGTCTGTGAAAAGCATCATTAGTCGTTGCTCCTCACGCCAGGAGATCGTGAATCACATGGCCGTGAACGTCCGTCAGGCGGCGATCAGTGCCGTTGTGGCGGAACGTGAGCTCCGTGTGGTCGATGCCCAGCAGGTGCAGAATGGTCGCGTGGAGATCGTAGCAATAGGTTTTACCTTCAACGGCCTGGTAACCGAACTCGTCACTTTGGCCATAGGCCGTGCCCGCCTTGATGCCTGCTCCGGCCAGCCATGTGACAAACGTGCCGCCGTTGTGGTCGCGACCTGTTGCGCCCTGCGTGAAGGGCATGCGACCGAACTCGCTGGTCCAAATAATGAGGGTATCCTCCAGCAGGCCCCGCTGCTTTAGATCCATAAGCAGCGCGGCGATGGGCTTATCGACACTGCGGGCGATAAAGGGAAGTTCGTTATGGATGTCGCTATGGTTGTCCCAGTTTTTGGCGGCGCCTCCCATGCCGCTCCAAACTTGCACAAACCGCACACCCTGCTCGAGCAACCGCCGGGCAGTTAAACAATTGCGGCCAAAGGGAGCCGTGGTTCCGTCCTCGAGCCCGTAGGCTTCCTGCGTAGCCTTGTTTTCCTGGGACAGATCGAACACCTGCGGAGCGCTGGTCTGCATGCGAGCCGCGAGTTCGTAGGCTTCGATCCGGGCTTCGAGACGGGAATCGCCCGGGTGCTCTGCCAAGTGACTTTGATTGAGTTGTGTCAGCAGCTTGAGGCCATCGCGTTCGCTATCGGCAGTGACCTGCTGGGCGAACTGAGGTGGGTGCAAGTTGGCGATTGGCACACGGTCGTTCGGTTTGAGGATGACGCCCTGATGTGCAGCGGGCAGAAACGCCGCCGAGAAGTTGCCCGCGTTGTTGTAAGGCAAACCGCGATGGTCGGGCAGCACCACGAAGGCCGGCAGTTCGTCGGAGATGCGCCCCAGAGCGTACGACACCCAGGACCCCATGCAGGGATAGCCGGGACTGATGAAGCCCGTGTTCTGCATGTAACTGGCGGGGCCGTGGACGTTTGTCTTGCTGGCCATTGCCATTAGAAATGCCATCTCGTCAACGCACTGCGCCATGTGCGGGAAAACACTGCTCACCCAGCGGCCTGATTGGCCGTATTGCTTAAATTCGAAAGGGGACTTCATCACGGCGCCAGGTACGCTGGTCGCCGCAGCGGTAAGGCCGAAATCGACCTTCTCTCCGTGACGGGCTTGCAGCTGCGGCTTATAGTCGAAGGTGTCCATCTGGCTCACGCCGCCGTTCATGAACAGCTGCACGATCCTCCGCACCTTCGCCGGATGATGCAGACCACCATTCAGATTGGCGGTCGGTGCGTCAGCGGCTAACGACTCGTTGCCGAGCAACTGGGCCAGTGCGATGCCGCCTAAACCGCCCCCAAGCTGCCAGAGCGCGTTCCGTCGGTTGATTGGTTGCATGGCATGTCACTCGACAAACATGAACTGGTTGGTGTTGAAAAGCATGCGACAAGCGTTGGCCAGACCATGCGTCGTGGCATATTGCTCGACGGCCGCCGCCTCCTCAGACGTGGGAGGGCGCGCAAAAACCATCCAAAACGCTTGCTCAATCTGGTCGCTCAGATTGGGACTGACCTGTTTGAGTCGTGCGGCCAGATGTTCGCTGTGCCGCACAATGACCTTGTCGTTGAGCATTGCCAGCGATTGCAGCGCCGTGAGTGAGGTGTTTCGGCTCGGAGCCAGTTGGGAAGCATCGGGGCAATCCAGGGCATCCATAAAGGGATCGGGCAGCGTGCGAAAGATGAAGCGGTAGACGCTGCGGCGGATATTGGCCGGGTTGTCCACGTCGAACTTGAGATAGTCGATCTCCGACGTGACAGCCGCGCCGGGCCGCTGATCGAATTGCTTGACTGACGGACCTCCCATCGTTTGGTCGAGTGTGCCGGCGATGAACAGGACGGAGTCGCGGATCGATTCGGCATCGAGCCGATGTCGATGCATGCGCCACAGCAGACGATTGTCGGCGTCCTGGGCGGCGAACACCGGATTGTGCCGCGACGACTGGCGGTAGACGGCGCTGGTCACGATCATGCGATGCAGTGATTTCAGGCAGCCGTCTCCGTCCCGCAGTTCGACGGCCAGCCAATCAAGCAGCTCCGGATGAGAAGGGACACCACCCATTTTTCCGAAGTCGTTCGGCGTATCGACAATGCCTCGGCCAAAGTGATAGTGCCAAACGCGATTGGCGATCGACCGCCAGGCGAGCACGTTGTTTTTATCCACCATCCAATTGGCGAGCGCCGCGCGCCGTTGGCCTTCGTTTTGAGGATCGGCGACGTGCAATGTAGCCGGTAGTTGGGGCTGGCAGCTTAAGGCCCCCGGCAGAGCCTCACCCAACGGCATATTGATATCTCCACGCTGCAGAACGTGCACCTTTCGTGGCGCCGCTGCGGGCCGAAAACTGCCGTCCGCGTCGAACTGATTGGTGCCGCAATAAACCATTTGCGGCGGCGGCAGGGCAGCCAACTGGGCGGTCCACTTTTGTCGAAGATAGGCCGCTGCAAGCTGCAACTGCTGCTCCGGGGTCCACTGGTCGCGCGGGATTCGCAGAATGCCGGCAATCACCGGTGTGATGGCTTGCCCGTGGGCAGACAAATCGCCTGTAAAGTCGGTGGTCGATATCCGCAACCGCCCGATCAAGTGACCCTCACCATGAACCTGGTGCAGTTCCACACGCAGCGAACTTGCATTGTCGCCCGCTAGGGGCTCAGCCAACGGAAACACTGCCTGGTGCGGCTTGCTGACTTCCGGATGGATGCCCCAAGCGGTGTTGGGATTGCCGTCGAGCGCCATTTCGATCGACCAGCCTTGCTGATTGAAGTCGGCGGTCGGTTTTTTGAAGTTGGCCTCGAGGTCCGATTTGGAATCGGCGCCACCGAGACCCCAAACGCGAAACTCGTTCAGATGAAGATTGCCGTTATCCTGACGACCGGGACCCGACTTGGGGAGCGATTCGTCAGTCAGCACCTCGAGACGAATGGCCGTCACACGTTTCTGGGTAGGACGAACAACCAGCGTATACACGTCCTTCGAAGGACGTGCCCCGGTAAGCAGCAACGAACCATCGTCCTTTTTCTCGAACGGAGCCCCTGCTCCGGAGCGGAACTCAACCAGTTCAGCCGTCTCCCAAAGTGGCGCTACCTCTCCGAGCTTCGCCACCCAGGCCGCCGATTCGTCTTGCAGAGTTAGGTAACGCAGGGACGGATCGCCATCCTTTTCGCGCTGTGGTAAAGTTTCGAGCGACTTTTGCAAGTCGTTGCGGAGGGTTGCGATCACCGCATTCGGCTCGTAACGGCGGTTTGCTTTGTCGGTTGCCGCAAACACCGCCTGCAACGCGTAGTAGTCGTATTGGCTGATTGGGTCGAACTTATGATCGTGACACCGCGCGCAGTGAACCGTGCTGCTTGCAAAGGTGGACATGACCGTGGTGACGATGTCGTCGCGGTCGAGATAACGAGCAATTTCGCGGTCTATGGTGTCTTCTCGAATGTCCCGCAGCGAACTCTCGTCCCAGGGACCGGTCGCTAGAAAGCCGGTCGCGACAATCGCTTCGGGCTCACCAGCAAACAGCACGTCACCGGCGAGTTGTTCTTGCACGAAACGACCGTACGGCTTATCGATGTTGAACGAACGAATCAAATAGTCGCGATAGGGCCAGGCGTGGTCGCGCGGGCGGTCTTGGTCGTGGCCGTGCGTTTCGGCGAAGTGCACGACGTCCATCCAGTGCCGCGCCCAGCGTTCACCGTAACGGGGGCTGGTGAGCAACGTGTCAACCACTCGCTCGTAGGCTTCGGGGGAAGAGTCCGCTTCAAAGGCACGTATTTGTTCGGGAGTCGGAGGCAGCCCGGTCAGGTCGTAATGGACCCTGCGCAGCAGGTCGCGCTTCGAGGCAGGCTCTGACGGCTGCAACCCGGCGTCGGAGAGTTTCTCCAAGATGAACTGGTCGACGGGCGTGAGAGGCCAACCCGTGACGGGTTGATTTGCGTTCGCCGCCGGCAGGTTGGGCCGGGTCAGCGGCCGATAGGCCCAATGGATGGGCCATGCAGCCCCACCCGCGATCCAGCTTCTCAGTTTGGCGATCTGCTCCTTAGTGAGCGGCGGGCCGTCGGGCGGCATCCTCTCCGCTGGATCTTCCGAAGCGACCCGCCGCAGCAACTCACTCTCGTCCGCGTTACCCGGATTTACTGCCTGCAACCCAGATTCGAGGACCGCCACAGCATCGTTCGGGTTGGTTAGTCGCAGACCGGCTTCAGCCTCATCATTCCCATGACATTTTAGGCACTTTGAAGCGAGAATCGGTTGAATGTCGCGATCGAAGCTTGGCTCTTGGGCACGAAGCGAGCAAACTGCACCTTGCAACAGAATTGCAATCCCTGCGGCTACCACAGTCCATTTGCGTCTAAGTCTCATTTGAGGGATTATAGTCGACCATTAAGCCAGCCCCCACCTCTCGCCAACTTGGCCGCTGCCTACCATCTCGGTCAGTTGCAGGACCACGAGCCGGTGTCTTCGTGCTTGCGCCGACGAATCCAACGGCCGACGTTGGCTGAGCATTGGCCTCCGTGATTTGCTCTGGGCGATGGTCGTGGTTGGCTTGGTGAGCGGCTGGTGGAACCAATCGCGCCAGTATTGGCTGGGAACTCACCCTCGCTGGCGAGAGGTTTACGAGTCGGGATTGATGAACAAGGAACCTAAGTTTGTCGACATCGAGTATAGGGACGGCGGCACCGCAGACATTGCTTTAGCTCCACAGAATTGATCGCGACCCGTTAGCCTGACTTCCAGCAACAAGTGCAGCACTACCCGCCGCCGGTTAGAAGAACGGGGACAGCGCGTGTTACTTCCTGCCATTGCGCCGCGATTCGAATAGTCGATTCGCTTCTTGGCGACCGCAATGTCCTGGGCATAGACGTTGCTAGGGGTCCTGAGCCTGGAATCAGTCGGCGCCTGGTTTCTGGCCCGTTAAACCCTAAGCAAGGACTTCGTGCACAACGCGGCCTGCGACATCCGTAAGACGGAAGTCCCGTCCCGCGTGCCGGTAAGTCAGCTTTTCGTGGTCCAGCCCGAGCAGGCGAAGGAAGGTGGCGTGGAAGTCGTGGATGTGCACTTCATTCGACGCAACGGTGCATCCGTGTTCGTCGCTTTCGCCCCAACTAAAGCCTCCCTTCACTCCGCCTCCCGCCATCCATGACGCGAACACTTCTGCATGGTGTTCGCGGCCCGGTGCGTCTTTACCCGTGTTAAACGGCGTACGGCCGAATTCCGTAGTCCACACCACGAGTGTTTCTTCCAGCATTCCGCGGGCTTTCAGGTCCTTCAGCAAGGCAGCGATTGGCTGGTCGACATTTTTGGCAAGCGGCACATGGTCGTTCATATTGCCATGCGAATCCCAGTTGTTGGAGGCGCCAATATCGATCAGTTCCAAAAATCGCACGCCTCGCTCAGCCAACCGCCGCGCTACTAGGCACTGCCAGCCAAAGCCTTGCGTGCTGCCGGGCTGGAGACCGTACATTTGCAGTGTTGCGCTGGTTTCCTGCGACAGGTCGAACACTTCAGGCGCAGCTGCTTGCATGCCGAAAGCTGTCTCGAATGACGTAATTCTCGCCGCTAGGTTGGGATCACCATCACGCTGGGCCAAGTGGCGCCGATTGAAAGCCTGAGCCAAACCAAGCTCCATCTGCTGAAGCTCTGTCGCCCGCTGGCGCCGCTTAAGATTGGGCATCGGCTCAGGACCGGGCATCACATGCGTGCCTTGATGACAGCCGGGCAAAAAGTCCGACGCCCACACCTGCCCGCCAGCATAGGGCAAGTGCGGCGCAAGCACCACAAACGACGGCAGGTTCTGGTTTACCGTTCCCAGCCCATAGCTGACCCATGAGCCAAGGCTGGGACGAGCGAACGTGACCGATCCCGTGTGAATGCCGAGCGTTGCTTGGAAGTGGTCGGGATGGTCGTTTCGCATCGAGCGGATCAGGCACAGGTCGTCAGCACACTCGGCGATATGCGGAAACAGTTCGCTGATCCACAAGCCCGACTGGCCCCGCTGCTTGAAATCCCACTGCGGCCGCTTGAAGTACTTCTCGACGACGCGGTTGTCCGGCGCGAAAGCCGCTAACATCTTCTCCGGCACGTGAAACGACTTGTTGTGGTCCTCAAATAGTTTCGGCTTGTAATCGAATGAGTCGACGTGCGACACACCGCCGCTCATGTTCAGAAAGATTACGCGATTTGCACGTGCCGGAAAGTGAGGTTGCCGTGGAGCCAGCGGATCAGCGGCAGCACTCGGCGGTGAACCTTCGGCCAGAAGCTCCGAAACAATTCCCGGCAGTAGGAGCGATCCGCCGACGAGAGAACGCAGGACGGAGCGACGGGTCAATTTGGACGAAGGCTGGTGCATACAAGTTTGCCTGCCAAGACGATCAATCGATAAACACAAATTCGTTACTGCTGAGCAGGGAACGCGCTAGGGCCGACCACGTTTCCAGTTCTAATTGCTCGGCCGGCGTTTGCAGTGTGGTCAGTTTCTCGCGGTATACTCGCACGAATTCTAAAGCCTGCCGCTGCTCATCAATGTTGGGCGACCGGTTGAAAGCCAGCTGATAGGCGGTCTCAAGCCGCGGTGCTTCTTCTCGGCCGGATGCCAGCACCCGGCCGGCGAAGCTCGAAGCGACTTCGTGAGCCAGCAGCCCATTCATCAAAAACAAGGCCTGCAGGGGTGTGGTGCTCGGCAGCCGAACTCCCGTGCTCGAACTGGGATCTGGCCCATCAAACAGGGCGAGGTACGGGTTGCGGCGGAGTCGCTGCTGCATCAGATACACGCTACGTTGGCGACTTTCGTACACAGCCATGAACGGATTGTGCTGCGTCCAGCCCCAAGTATTGGGCGGCGGAAAGGGATGAGCGCCACCTTGTTTCTCATTGAGGCTGCCGCTCACAAATAGGAGCGAGTCGCGCAGAGATTCAGCGTCCAGTCGGCGGCGTGTGAACCGCCAGAACAGTTCGTCGTTTGGGTTGACGGCCATACTCTGTGGTACATCCTGGCTCGAAACCTGCCAGGCCCGTGAGAGCAGCACCAGCCTGTGCATGGCCTTGATGGACCATCCGCTTTCGATGAACCGACTAGCCAGGTAGTCGAGAAGTTCAGGGTGCGTGGGTGGCTTGCCTTGGCGACCGAAATCGTTCGGCGTCTCAACTAGGCCTTTGCCGAAGTGGTGCTGCCAAATTCGGTTCACCATCACGCGCGCAGTCAGCGGGTTGGTCCGTTCGGTGATCCACTGGGCGAGTTCAAGCCGGCCGCTCGTTGGATAGTCGCTCGGCAGCGACTGGCCCCCGAGCACCGCCGGAAACTGACGCGATACTTCTTCCCCCAGCCGCTTTGGATCTCCGCGCAGATGCACCTTCGCATTCACGGGCGACCCGTCAGCAACGGCATAAGCGTCGTTGAATGTGGGCGGTTGAGACTGCAGATCGGCGTGCTTCTTCCGAGCCTGGGCAAGCTCTGCCGCGGCGCTTGCCAGCTTCGCTGTCCTTTCGGGGCTATCCGTCAGCTTCTGCAATTCAGCCTCCTCGGCTTCCAGTTTCTTAACTTCGGCGTCGCTCGCCGCAATTCTGTCGCGGTAAGCCTGCAACGCTGCCTCGACCGCAACTAGCGGCAGCAGCGGCACGAAATCCTCCTGTTTTTTGCCTACTTCCGCGCCGGGAAACGGGAATCGAGTGCTGCTGAAGATGCCATACAACCCGTAGTAGTCGCTGGTGGTGAATGGGTCGAATTTGTGGTCGTGGCAACGGGCACAAGCGATACTGGAACCTAAAAAGCTTCTTCCCAGATTGTCGATGGTATCTTCGAGCGTCAAATGGTGCTCGCCATTGCGATCGCCACCGAAGCGACGGGCGATAGCCAGATAGCCAGTCGCCTTGATGCGTTCAAAGCGGTCCTCGTCGTTGCCGCCGCTGATTAGGTCCCCCGCGATTTGTTGCCGCACGAACTCGTCGTAGGGCATATCTCCGTTAAAAGCAGCGATCACCCAATCACGATACTTATGAGCTTGAGGGACCGGATAATCGGACGCATTTCCGCAGGTGTCGGCGTAGCGCACCACGTCCAGCCAATGGCGACCCCACCGCTCGCCGTAGCGGGGCGATACCAACAGGCGGTCGATCACCGCTTCGAAGGCCCCCGGCGAGTCGTCAGCCAGAAACGATGCCGTTTCGGCAGGCGTTGGAGGGAGGCCGGTGAGGTCGAACGTCACTCGGCGTAGGAGCGTCCGTTTGTCTGCCTGAGGAGCAGGCACAGCGCCAGCCTGTTCTAGACGGGCCAGAATAAAATGGTCGATCCCGGTTTGGGGCCAAGAGGTTTGCTGGACAGCGGGGAGCGGGGGATCGACTACTGGCTGAAACGACCAGAATTTGCGCCCCTCCTCGAGGCTCACACCGCGAATCGGCTTAGGGGCATTTGGGGCCGTGGAAGCGGTTCGCGGATCGGCTGCGCCACCCTTTACCCAGACTTCCAGATCGGCGATCTGCTCGACCGACAGCTTCTTTTCGGGCGGCATCCGCAGATCTTTGTCCGTATGCCGAACCGCGATCAGCAACAGACTCTTCTCGACATCCGCAGGAATGATAGCCGGGCCTGAATCACCCCCCGTGAGCAGTCCCTGCCGGGAATCGAGCAGTAGGCTGCCGCCCACTTCCTTGCTGCCGGCGCTATGACACTCATAGCACTGCTCGACCAGGATGGGCCGAATCTTCTTTTCGAAGAAGTCTATCGCTTCCGGCGCAGGTTGGTCAGCGTACGCATTAGCGCCGCCCGCAATGAGCGGCAGTAGAAATAGGTCGAAAAGTGACCCGCGCAAAATTGGAGGTTTGAACAGCATCGCCGACGCGTCACTTCAGTTTGAGGCGGTCACGATCTGAGTCTCACTAGAAGACTTTGATTCTAGCCAAGTCCGGGGACGAATTTCGCCATCCCACTTCGATGAAAGCCAGATTTCGTGGGCGTGACCCTGGTCCGTGATCAGATTAAGGATCGCGATCTTTCACTGTCGTAGAAACAACATCAGATCTCGCTCACTTCGACGCAGGCAACCCTGCCCAACATGCAATTGGAAATCTGCCTGGCATTTGACGAAAAAGCAGGTGTAGCAGGTCGAAAAGGACATCAAGGAACAAGCGGCGGACTCTTCTAAAGCAATAGCGGCGCTTGAACGTAATCGCGACGGGCTGAATGCACTCGCGGCAAAAGAGATTCCAGCGGCAATGGCTGTAGCCGAAGGGAAATTGCCAAGGCTGCCATCAACATTCACGGAAATCATTTGAATTTGGGCGTCAAGGTGCCTCGCGGCTTTCTGCAAATCGTAGACCTGCCGGACACCACTCCTGTGTAGGCAACTCCGAGCGGACAGCTGCAACTAGCCGGTCGAAGCGAAACAACTGCGATCGAGCACTGCGTCGACGAACATCTCGCTGCATAACGAAGGGCGAGCGTACAGGACAATTGGAACCAACTACGGTCACATCGACCTGAGTGCGAAACTCGGTGTGTCGCACTTAAACGACGGGCAAGGTACTTGGGCGTATTTAGGGCCGGAGTCGAGTAACAACTGTCGCCCTGGAGCGAGCGATTGGCTTCATCCGCATCTTCAGTGACAGGTGCGAAGTACGGGCTTCTGCCCAGTCTCTGCCCTTCCTACGGCGATGCTCTCCGGGCTCGGATCGGCCGAGTGCTGAGTTCACTACCCTTTTGCGAGAAACGGTCCCTCGCTGAGGTTCGATAACAAAGCCGACCAGACGGCGTAATTTTGGAGAGCTGTTGCGACGCGACGATCCGCGGGGTGGACGCCCACAATCACCTAAATCCGGTTGCAAGATGCGTCATAATTGAGTGATCGGACTTAGCTATCGTCTTTCCGGCTCCGAATCCCTAAGCCAGCAGCGCTGGTTTCGTTATCCAGGCGTCAGATAGCGATGCTCAATGCAACCGGCTGGGTACTGATGGCAGCCGAAAGCAGATTGGCCAGCGGCTACAGGAACAACCGGATCTGTTCTATACAGCCCGGTTGCGGGACATGCTGAGCGACCTGTTATCAGGGTAGCGTCGCTTGATTAACGGCCGGCGGTCACAATCCGCCGCTGACTGGATCCTTCTTCGGTGGCCGAGGAGCCAATTGGCTCCTCGGCCTTTTTCTTGAACCAATTGCTCCGGGACGTCCGTCAGAGTTCCACGACTTCGGGCCGCTGTAATGCGGACATATTTCATACGTTCACACTCAAACGCAGTTAGCTGACCCGGGAGTTCATTGCCGCTGCACTCGGGCAAATGCCTGGGCGCAGGGGCATTGAGCGCCGGGTCACGCGAAGCACCGTCCGGGTGCCGCAGACAGCGTTTACTCAAACTTCGAACCGAGTAGACCAGTTTCACGACTTTGCATTTCAAGCTCCGGCCACGGCGACCGGGGCTTTTTTCGTTTCTTGTGTCCCTTTTTCAAAGGTCCATTTCCCATGAACCAGAACGATCTGGATCGCCAAGTCGCCAGAGCCACCGGTGAATCTGTCGGCCGGATTTCGCGACTGGGCTTTTCGTTGGTTGGCGGCTCCCCGTTCCCGGTCGATGAACGCGACCCCCTCGTCGTCGACTGGGACGATGTCGACGCCCAGCGCCGCCGCCGCTACCGACCGCTACGGCGAACAGCAAGCTGATCAGCGCCCGACCATGTCTACCCATTTTCCATTTCAGAAAGAGATCAAACCCATGCGAGTACTGTTCATCAACAACGACGGCGGCGGCTTTGCGGACTACATCGAGGTCGAGCCAGGAACCACGGTGCAGGCCTTGTTCCAGCAGCGCCTTCAGTCTTCTCGTCCGCAGGACTACTTGATTCGCGTCAACCGACAGCCGGCGTCATCGGACCAAGTGCTGGCCGAGGGAGACCGGGTGAGTTTCACGCCCACCAAGATTGAAGGCGCTTGCTAAACGCTTTCCCGAGACGTGCTTGATTGGGGCGGCCCTTGCAGGGCCGCCCCTCGTTCTTTCCAAGCCTGGAGCAAAGCCCGTGAGAACTTACCAGCGAAAACTCTTTCGCGCCGCCCTACAGATCCAGGAGTGCCTCGACCGCACGCGGGCGCCTGCTGTTGTACCGCAGCGATTGGAATCCGCCTGGCGGAATCTACTGAGAGTTAGTCGGCTTGCCGGTCATGCCGAGCGTCGCCGATGGCGGGAGGAGGATCTGCAAATCTTGCGCACCCTGCGCTGCGCCGCTGCCGAGGTGCAGGAGCTAACTAATCAGCACGTTGAGCACTTCGCGGGCCTTTCAACACGGCAGCGATGTACCAGAAACGAAATATACGAGGAACTGCTCTCGCTGGACAGCGAATTCAATCAAGTCGATGTCGATCTCCAGGAGAAGCAACTCTCGGTAGTCACTGACTCGATCGAACTGGAAGGAGTCGCACTCGGACGTTTTGAGATCCGGCTGGACTGGAATAAGGCCTGCTTGCTAGACGCTTACCGCATTATCGCTCTTGATCCCAACCCCGCCTCCATCAGCAGCTCAATCACGCATCCGCATGTCCGGGATGAACGACTCTGCGAAGGAGACGGCAGGCCAGCGATCCAGGCAGCCCTCCATCAAGGGCGTCTCGTCGATTTCTTCGTGCTCGTCCGTCAGGTCCTCGAAACCTACAACTCGAGCAGTCCCTACGTGCGGCTCGCGGACTGGTCAGGCGTGGAATGCGGCGATTGCGGCTGCACAGCTACTGAGGACGATTCTTGCAGCTGCGATCGCTGCAGTAGCGAGCTCTGCATGGACTGCTCGCGGTCCTGCGGCGCTTGCAGCCGCACGCTCTGCAGTGGCTGCAGCACGTCGTGCAGTGGCTGTGAAGCCGACCACTGCGCGGCATGTCTTGCCAAGTGTTTTGGGTGCGGCGATGGCTACTGTCGCGATTGTCTCACCGACCGGCAGTGCCCGAACTGCTTCGAATCTCAGGAGAATGAAGATGATGAAAGCTCGATTGAGTCCCGTGCGCCCGCAACGGAATCTTCGTCGCCCGGCGCTTCGGTTCACTCCGTATGCCTGGGCGAAACTAGTGTTCCTTCGTGACGCTGGCGGCACCGAGGTGGGCGCATTCGGCGTTTCCTCGGACCGCGATCTGCTGCTCGTCGAGGATGTGCAGCTGGTCAAGCAGGTTTGTGCGCCGACTACGGTTGTCTTCGACGACTCATCGGTCGCGGACTATTTTGATCGCCAGATCGACCAAGGCGTACCGCCTGAGCGCTGCGGCAGGATCTGGATCCATACCCATCCGGGCGAATCGCCTCAGCCAAGTGCGACGGACGAACGCACATTTGAGCAGTCGTTTCACGGCCCCGACTGGGCACTGATGTTCATCCTTGCCCAGGGTGGCGCTAGCTATGCGCGAATGCGTTTCCGTGCCGGCCCCGGCGGACAGATGCGGCTTCCGGTTAACGTCGCCTACCAGGAGCCGTTCGAGGCGGCGGATCACAAGGCCTGGCTCGCTGAATACGAGCGAAACGTCACGCTGGCTGAACTTTGCAGCTCATCAGTAGGACGCGCCCAGGCCAACGACGAATTCTTGGAACTGTTTCTTTCGGGACAAGGAGCACCGTGGTGGTAGTCGAAGCGAATCGCTTTGAGCGACAGGACGGTCTCGTGCCACAGCAGCGCTTGGACGGGACGAGCATTTCGGTGATAGGCGTCGGCGCTATTGGCCGTCAGCTCGCCTTGCAGTTAGCCGCCATCGGTGCTGGCCGGCTGCAACTGGTGGATTTTGACAGCGTAGAGCTGACCAACGTCACCACCCAGGGTTACCGGTCCGTCGATGTGGGGCTCGCAAAGGTGACTGCAACGTCACTCGCGGTCAAAGAGGTAGATCCACTGATTCAGGTAGATGCGACTTTGGATCGCTACCGTCCGGCCCTGAGTCTGGGTGACGCGGTGTTCTGCTGCGTCGATTCGATTGCGGCTCGGTCGGCAATCTGGCGCTCCGCCGGGCGCTCAGCAAAGTTCTGGTGCGACGGACGGATGCTCGGCGAGGTGATGCGCGTGCTCACAGCGACGGGGAGGCACCATGAAGAGCACTACGAGTCATCCCTCTTCGCGCCATCCGAAGCACAAGCGGGCAGCTGCACCTCACGCAGCACGATTTACACGGCGAGCATTGCCGCCGGCCTAATGGTGCATCAGTTCACTCGCTGGCTGCGAGGCCTCGCCACCGAAGCAGACCTATCGCTCAACCTGCTTTCGTGTGAGCTAACCGCGACCGGCTGATGTTCTGAGTGTCAGCCAGGCAACTGAATCTTTTTGCAGAGGAGATTATTCTTGAATGCACGTAGAAAGCTCAACACGGCCCACGTTTATGGGTCGCTACTTGTGGCAGCGATCCTCGGGGCGCTGTGTGAGTCGTCGCTAGTGTTTCTGGTAGTCGCTGGAGGGCTGATTGCGGGGGCGGTTTACGCAGGTCACATCCGTCCAATGGTAAAGTGACGACTAGAGAACCCGTCACCGGAGAGGTTTCAGCACCGTTGCCCGCTGGAAGGTCGATTCGGCCTGCCGCACTTGCGGCATGAACGCCGGCTCGCCCTAACCGGGTTCCCCCAAGCAACAAGTCGATTACATCGACTGGGAGAGTGTGGAGAAACCGCAGTAGTACTTTCGGCGTAAAAGGGAATGTGATGGTCGGTGAATCGACAGGAGCTTCTGACAGGGACTCAATGGGTCCAAAGAGCGCCGCTTACCGGCTCACTGACCACCTTACACCAAGCGACTGCAAGCAGTTCGTCTCGCGCCACGACGGGAACTGCTTCGCGTTGCCCATACCGCTTCTGGACTTGATCCGTAGCCAATTGAAGGACTGCCTATCACGAGAGGACTACGAAGCCGAGCGTAGTTTTGGCGAATTCTGCGACCGACACCATCTGCTGGGCTTTTGGAACAACGCCCCGATTTTCGATCCATATACGCCGTTCACGGGGAAGGTCCGGACGGAACGGTACGCTGACCGTAGCGTACCCCTCAGGATTTTGGAGACTCTGCATGGGAGCGCCGGGGTCAATTGTTTCGCCTCGGTTATGTCGGCTGGCTGCTTACTAGCAAGTTGTTCCGGGAAGAGCAGGCGCGTCTACTTTCAGAGTGGAATCATGAGATCCGCGTGTGCGGTATCGCCGGTGTGGCCCAGCCGCCGCCTCATTACAGCTCAATCCAGGCAATTTCGGGAGCTTACTCGCAGGAATACTCTCTAGACGTTCAGCAGTTCCTGGCCAGGTGGCGTCTCGTTCAGTTCTTCGCAGCCGATGTCCCGGTTCCCTTGGAGCCACTGACCAGAGGCTTCCTACCAGCTTCGGCAGATCGGGGAACGCGCGAGAGCGGCGGCGTTTTCTATCTACCCGATACTTTTCCGATTCCGAGTAGAGACGAACTGCGAGATGCTTTGCGAGACGGTCTTTCCGGACCAAACTCGGATCATCTTGTGGAATGGCTGACGATTGTGCGCAGCACGGGCAGTGATGGAAAACGGATCGGAACTTTCGCTCGTTCTCGAGTTCTGTGGTGTTACTGGAGATCTCTAATCTCCCGATACGGCAACATACTAAGGCGAAAAAAGGAACCTCTGGTAGTCGCCTTCGCAGAATACCTCGCATGCGACGACGCCACCATCAAGCGGGCGCTTCGACTCATCCAGTCGCGGCTGGGACGTGATTGGGCTGTGCAAACTTAGAAAGTTTCGGCACCCCAAATCCTGTGCTGGCTGGAACTTCGCGAATTAGCGCATCTCGTTCCAGCAAGTTGTCCTGTTTGTCCTTTTGGCGGCGTTTTAATTTGCGGCTGCACAACGTGCTCGTTCTCCGTTGAGCCTTGTACTGCTGCAGCCGCGATGGACCATTCTTCTACAAATCCGCAGTTCCTCTCGCCAGCGAAGTTTGCTGCTGTTTGCGGATGCTCGCTCTCTACGATTCATCGCCTGCTCAAACGTGGGCAGTTGCCAAAGTATCAGCCCGGAGGCAAAGGCAGCCTGGTAATGATACCCATCGACGCCTTAAGTCAGCTCTCCGCCGAAGACAGCGAGTCGAGTTCCGATCGCTCGGACGCCAGTGAACGCTCGGCCGATCGTGACGAACCGGTAATCCGTCGAAGCCGCCCTCGCTGGCGCAAATAACAACTCAAGACCAAGGAAAAAGGAGATGCCTCGACCGAGTAAGAACAAATTGATTAAATGCCGCTACTTCGAATGGCGGCTGAAAACTCGAAACGGATTCTATCACGCTGACGGCCGCTCAAATCCAACAGATGTTGGCCGGCACAGCCTGGGCACTAATAGCCTGGAAGAGGCTAGGCAGGCCCATCGGGAACTCGATCATTCGATGGCGGTCAAGCATGGGCTTGCCACTGGAACACCTGCGTCCATGGTTAAACCCCTGCCGATTGCCGAAGGCCGCCGGCTGTACGAGGCCTTCAGTCGGAGGCCCCGAGTAATGCGGGGTGTCAGTCCCGCTACCCAGAAACGCTACCGAGCCGTATTCGATAAGTTCGAGAAGTTCGCCGCCACAAAGCGGATCACCTCTTGGAACGAAGTTGATCGGTTGCTCTTGCATGAGTATGCAAGTCACCTTGAGGAACAGGGCTATGCGCCAAAAACGATCCGCAACGAATCGGTGACGCTCGTCCAGGCGCACAAATGGCTCCGCGATGACGGTCATCTGATCGGCGCGGACCCACTGCGACTGGCAATCAAGAAGGTTCAAGGGCGGCGCGCTTACTGCTACCGCGCCGAAGAAGTATCTGCGATGCTGGAACTGTGTGACAACAATCCCAAACTGTCCTGGCTCGCGAACATGATTGTGGCGCTGGCGTGGACTGGTCTGCGCATCTCAGAGTTGGCATCCCTGCGTTGGACGGACGTTAACCTCGAAAAGCAGTGGCTCTCGATCGCCGACGAGTCGGGTATGACATCACGCGACGGGGCAGCTCTTCGTTCGACGAAAAATGGTCAAGCTCGCGGACTCCCTATCAAAGGTGAACTCCTATCTCGCCTGACCCGCATGCCTCGCAAAGGCGCGTACGTTTTCTACGGTCCTCGCGGTGGACGGCTGAAGCCGGATACGGCCCGGCGGATTTTAATTCGCGAAGTACTCGAGCCGCTCGAAAAGCGATTTCCGTCGGCGCCGCATGAGCACGGACTCAAGGATGGTCGGCTGCACAGCTTCCGCCACTACTTTGCTTCGCTGTGTGCGAATAGCGGAGTGTCTGAGCCGGTGGTGAAGGCGTGGCTTGGGCACCAAGACAGCGAAATGGTGCGCCACTACTACCACCTGCACGATGAAGAGGCACACCGTCAAATGGAACGGCTTAGTAATATTCAGGTGACAGGAAAACAACCGGCCAGAGGGTCCGCAGAACCAACGGGCAATGGAACTGGAGCCCAGGAATAGGGGCTTGGGACGTGCTGTTTGGCACACTCATTGGCAGACGGCCGTGTGCCAATCAATTACCACATCCTAAAATCTTAGTAGGAAAGAACTTGCGGAGAGTGATTTTTGTAGAGCGGAGGGCACGGGACTCGAACCCGCAACCGGTTGCCCGGCATCACATTTCCAGTGTGACCGCTAGCCATTCGCTTACCCTCCGTAAGCTCCCCGACATGATACTAATCCGCCCGCTCAGCGGGAAGGTCGGCGGGCTAGTGAAATCACATTGCTTGCCAATCGGACTAGGCGGCGAAGCGATTCGCGCCGAGCGACTGGCCTGCAGCGGGCGCATGGAAGCTGAACGAATCGTCCCAGGCGCGGTCGAGGATGCGTAACGCCTCAGCTGAATCGACGGCCTTAAAGCGAGGAGTCACCCGGTTGCCGGCCGGAAGTCTTTGGGCTATTCCAAGCCGAAGCAGTTTGTCGAGGGAATCAGCGACTTCGAAATCCACGTCAAGGGCGCAGCGCTCCTGCAGCCACCTCTCTGCAGCTGCGTCCAGTTGCTCGGCGGTCGCGCCGGTGTCGCGGAAATCACGAAGAAGCCACCACCCGAGAAGTGTTTCGCGAAATTCCTGCTCCTCGGCTTCGTCGAGCAGTCGGAAGAGTACGCCGGCGTTGTTGTCGAGGTTTTGATAGTACAAGCTGCGGGTCAGGCTGAGGTGGTACTTGTCACGCGTTCGCAAATAGCCGAGGAACGACTTTACCCCGTAGCCGACCGTACCGCCGAGCAGCCCGAGCAGGGCCAGCATTCCCTGCAGGCTGGCGGTAGCGAGTGTCGCGGCGCTGTGGACGAGCTTCACCGCGGTAACTCCGACGCCCGAAAGGGTCGGCAGCAGAATCTTGCCCCGATCAAGAAGCGTCATGCGTACGGTCGTGCCCGGCAAGAGCATCTCGACGTCGGCTTTGGGAATGTTTTTGAAGAGCTTGAGCACGACCGCGGCCGAATCGAGTTGTTGTTTGGCCGCTTTCGGCTTCAAGCGGAAGATGAGGGCCAGCCGCTGATACGTTGGCACCTCGATCTGCTCCAGGCGGAATCCGTTGGCGATGCGCCGGCGACACTTACTCCCGACTACGTCACCACGCACGAACACTTCGAGTTGCTCGAAGATACTCAGATCGACGTGAACGTTCACGCTCCAATCGCTCGCCGCGTTCAGGGCCGACTCCAGCTCATCGCGTGAAAGACGACGAAAATTGGCTCGCTCGAGCAGTTCAGAGAACTGCACGAACAGACCGCGGGCAACTGCCTCTCGCTCGAGTTCGTCAATCTGCTCCTGCGGTCGAGCTTCGGCATCGGGGTCAAACGGAGCGTACGCTTGCTTGAGTGATTCCAATCGCGCGTGGTACTGATGATGAATGGTTGCATCCAGCAACTTGCAAAGTGCAACCAGGCCAGCACGTTCCTCGAGGTCCAAAGTAGAGTCGGCGGTCAGATGCCGAACCAGATCAGCTTTTCGCAGAGGTATGTAGTGTTCCCGCGAGCGTGCCACGACGTCGGCTGGCAACTCGTTTGCGGCCGGGGCGACGGAGCTGCGGCGCAGGAGACGGCGTGGACTGAAACGACTAAGCATGAGGCGATTCATCCGAATCTCGCGGGTGCTAGCAGGAGCAACCTAAGCGCAGGAAGCTGCCACCCGGATCATCGGCGGAAACTCGCCGCAGGCTGAAACGGTTGCAGTGAGTTTTTCGGGCGAATTCACTCTACGCAATTACCGGTGCTACTCGCGATCAGCGTCGCGGTACCACTTCAACCCGTCCCGCCAAGCGGTCGATGCGGTTCGCTAGACTACCGATCTGCGTCAGATGCTTGCGAATCGTACGCAGCCCAGCGCTCAGCAATGGCTGCAGATTGTCGGAAGCCACCCGAGAAAACGCTTCGGCCCGATTGAGCAGCGTGTAGTGCGCAAACAACTGATCCGAGAGCACGAAGCGATCGATTTCGACACCTTCCAATTGCAGGAGCACTTCTTCGAAATTGTCGACCGATTCTTCCGCGACTTGGTGTTCGATGCTGATCATGTCGGAGGGCACCGGCGCCAGCGCCAAGCGCCCTACCATCATGATGACAGGGGTCAATTCATCCCGCCTGGTCGGATAGGTGAACCCGAGCAGCCGCAACTCGTTGCGAATGTTTTGATGTTCCCGAACTTCGAGGGCTAGAAAGTCGCGTGTGTCATCCAGAGACGCCAACTCGAGTGCGATGCGGCACTTGCTGATCTGCTTGAAACCATCGATGAGCATGTGGGCTGCCAACAACGGATCGCGCACTGCGAGAACGCCAGCCTCCGTGAGCGGTTCCTGACCATTGACGGGCTGGGCAAAAAACATTGCAGAGGCTGCAGGTATGGCGGCGGCTCCCAGCGCAAGTGCGTTTCGTCGCGAAAGATCCATGGCAAACCTCCTTGAGGGCGAAGATGAAGACAATCCACGGAAGTTGATTGATGCGCGACCGAGCGTGCCGAGTGAGCAATTCGAGCGCCGAGCAATGTGGTCGACGTAGTTACGAGTGGACAAGTAGCGCCCGTCAGAAAATCGTTGGTGCGAGCACCAAGCCCGGACTAACCCATGTGCGGGGGCTGGATCCCTTTCCGTCGTCGCTGGGGATTTCTATGATTGGGCTCTGGTGCCGCTATCTCGACCTTTTGTACCGATGACTCAAGATCCTGCCCTTCGAACCGGTGATACGCATCCACTAAGCGGCACTGACTTCACTGACCAAAGTGCATGCACGCCCCCTGGCCGAGTGCGGGCGGTTTGCTTCGATCTCGACGGTTTGATTTTTAACACCGAAGAGCTGTATCCGCGCGTCATGCAGGAACTGCTAAAACGGCGCAACAAGCCGTTCACCTGGGAACTGATCGATCAGATGATGGGTCGCCCCGGTCGCATCTCATTGCAGATCATGATCGACCATCATCAGTTGGATGATGTCGTTGACAAGCTGTACGCGGAGTCGGACGAAATCTTCTGCGCCATTTGGGAACGCGAACTTGCTCTCATGCCCGGTTTGCTCGAACTGCTGCAAACCCTTGAGCGGCATCAGATACCAAAGGCAATCGCCACCAGTAGTCGCGCCCACATGGTGCACCGCATGCTCCCGCGGTTCGACCTCGGACCGCGCTTTCAGTTCGTATTGACCTCAGAGGACGTCACGCACGGCAAACCGGATCCGGAGATTTACCTGAAAGCGGCCAGCCGGTTCGGCATCAGGCCGAGCGAGATGATGGTGCTCGAAGACAGCCAGAACGGAGCTCAAGCGGCTGTCGCAGCCGGCGCGATTGCTGTCGGAGTGCCGGGGAGCCATAATCGTTCGCGGCATACGTTCGTCGGCTGCGAACTGGTCGCAAATACCCTGGCCGATCCGCGCATCTATCAGCTGCTGAATCTCGATCCGGAGCTGCCTGGATCCAACGGGCAGTAACCCGGGAAACTCCGTGGGCGTCCTACCTATCGCCCGAGGATCGTGGGGTACGAAGCGGCGTCCACTGGAGCTTGATTGTGAAACATTGCGGACTTGCGTTGATTGCATGGCTTATCGGCGGCGTTTCTGCGGTCTCCGCTGAAAGCCGGCCGAATCTCGTGCTGATCGTTGCTGACGATCTAAGTCCCGATGCCGGATGCTACGGCAATCCGGTCATCAAAACGCCCCACCTGGATCAACTCGCTCGCGAGGGAGTGCGTCTTACACACGCCTTCGCCACCACGGCGAGTTGCAGCGCCAGCCGAAGCGTCATTCTCACCGGTTTGCACAATCACGCGAATGCCCACTACGGCCATGAGCACGCTTACCACCACTTTCGTGCATACGACAAGATAAAGTCGTTGCCAGTGCTGCTTGAAGCGGCCGGATATCGCACAGGCCGGGTTGGCAAGCTGCATGTCGGTCCGCCTGAAGTTTTCCGCTGGCAGGAGACGTACCAGGGCAATGCCCGAAATCCTGTGCAAATGGCCGAGGCTTGTCGGCCGTTGATCGAGGCCGACAGCGATCGGCCATTCTTCCTGTACTTCTGCACCGCCGATCCGCACCGTAGCGGCGGGCGGGTGACTGGACACAACAACTTGCCGGATGATCTTCAGCCAGACGCCTTCGGCAACAAACCGAAAGGCTATCCGGGTGTGGAAGAAGTGGAGTACAACCCGAAAGAGGTCATCGTTCCTCCGTTTCTGCCGGATTCGCCGGCCTGCCGCGCCGAGCTTGCCCAGTACTACCAATCTGTTTCGCGGGTCGATCAAGGGCTCGGTCGACTGGTCGAGTTGCTCAAAGCCGCGGGCAAGTACGAGAATACACTCATCATCTTCACCTCGGACCACGGTATCGCATTTCCCGGCGGAAAGACGACGGTGTATGAGCCTGGACTCAAGGTGCCGATGGTGGTCAAGCTACCTCAACCTCGGGAAGCCGATGAAACTGCCTCGCAGGCCGACAAACGCGACGAACGAAGTGCGGCAGTGGTCTCGCACGCGATGGTTAGCCATGTCGATCTAACGCCGACCTTGCTCGACGCCGCAGGCGCCTTACCGAAAGAATCGAAACTGCACGGACGCTCGTGGCTAAAAGCAATTCAGCAGGAAACTGCAGACGGATGGGACGACATCCAAGCGTCGCACACGTTCCACGAGATCACGATGTACTACCCCATGCGAGTCGTACGGGGCCGGCAGTACAAGCTGATCTGGAACATTGCCGCTCCCCTGCCCTATCCGTTCGCGAGCGATTTATGGGAGGCCCCAACGTGGCAGGAAGCATTCCGCCGCGGCCCCGATACGCTTTACGGTAAACGGACGGTTAAAGACTACATACACCGCCCCACGTTCGAACTGTATGACATCAAAAACGACCCAGACGAGACTCACAACCTGGCCGGCGACGAGGCATATGCCCAGACATTGGTGGAGTTAAAGGGCGAACTGAAGGCGTTTCAGAAACGGACCGAAGATCCTTGGTTGCTGAAGTGGGATTACGAATAAGCTCCGACTCTTTCAACTGCACGGGCCTTGTGGCTTAAATCCCCGCGTCAGAGTTTCTTCCCGGAGACATCGCATGTCCCTAAGCAACGCCACACTGGCTCGCCGCTGGTTCGAGGAAGTTTGGAACGAGCGGCGGACGGAAATAATCGACGAATTGGTCACGCCCGAAAGCGTCTGCTTCTCGGAGGCTGGCGAACTTCGCGGCAAGCAGGCTTTCCTGGAATTAGTCCATGGCCCGTTCGTCACGGCCTTCGCAGACTTGCGAGTGCAGGTCCAGGAAGTGGCGGACGCTGGGGATGTAGCGGTGGTCCGATGGTCGGCCAGCGCAACGCATACGGGCGACCTTCCCGGCCTGCCGGCGACGGGTCGACGGATTAACTTCCGCGGACTGACCTGGATCCGCTACCGCGATGGCAAGATGGTGGAAGGCTTCGATTGTTGGAACCAATCGGGGCTGTTCCAGGCTTTGGTAAGCGGTTCACCGCCCCCGTCAATGACGTTTGCCTGACAAAATACTTCCGGTGAGGGGCCTGTACCCGGTCTCGAAGGGCATCGACGATCTCCCCCGCCAGACGGCAGAATCAGGCGGAAGGCGGAATCTGACCGCACCGGAAGGCGACCGACTTTGGCAGGTGTGAACTTCGAAGCAAATCCTCTGTCCTGAAGACGCTCCGTCACGGTGGTCAGTTAACCTGCAGCGACCGTAGCGGATTTGCTTTCCCTACCGCAAATCCCGCCCGATAGGTATCTTGGACCCTAGGTGGGAACCCTTCCTTCGATTTGGGGCAAAAAGGTCCCAGAGCCACGACATGGGCACTTCAAACGTCAAACTTAGCGCCATGAACGGCGATTCGCATCCGCCGTTCAAGATTCAACTTGCCGACCGTCTGCAAAAGCTGCCGCCCTACGTGCTGGCACGCGTGAATGCGCTTTTGCATGCGAAACGCAAAGCTGGGCAAGATGTCATCGACCTCGGGATGGGCAATCCAAGCGAACCGCCCGCCGACATCGTGATCGACAAATTGGCTGAGGCAGCTCGCGACCCCAACAATCATGGCTACAGCAAGGCGACGGGCATTCACAACCTCAAGCGTGAGGTCGCCGCTAAGTACTTCAAGAAGTTCGGCGTTCGTCTCGACCCAGAGACTGAAATTTGCGTGACGATCGGCTCCAAAGAGGGCTTCAGCCACCTGATACTGGCGACGATCGGCAATGGCGACTCGGCCATCATTCCGTCGCCCTACTTTCCGGCGCACATGTACGCCATCACCATGGCTGGCGGCAGTGCCATTGCGCTGGAAGTGGCAGACACCGAGAAGTTTCTCTCGAACATTGCCTACACCTGTGAGCATCTTTTTCCACGACCGAAACTCGTCGTGGTCAACTATCCCCATAATCCGTCAAGCGTGACCGTCGAGCCGTGGTTCTATGTGGAACTGGTGAAACTGGCTCGGAAGTACGGCTTCATGGTGATCAGCGACTTTGCCTACGCCGACGTTGCTTTTGACGGGTACACGCCGCCGAGCTTTCTCGCTGCCCCGGGTGCCAAGGAGGTGGGCGTCGAGTTCACCACGATGAGCAAGGGCTACAATATGGCCGGCTGGCGTATTGGGTTCTGCTCGGGCAACCCGGAACTGGTGAAGGCGCTCGGAACGATAAAAGGCTATTACGATTACGGCCTGTTCCAAGCAATTCAAATCGCCGCCATCGTCGCCCTGCGGCACACCGACGCACGTGTCGAAGAGCAGTCGCGCCTGTATGAGCATCGGCGAGACTTGCTGCTCGACGGTCTGCGGAAGCAGGGATGGGAAGTTGCTACTCCCCGAGCGGGAATGTTTGTCTGGGCGAAGTACCCAGAACCGTGGGCCAGCCAATTGTCGTCGGTCGATTTCGCGATGAAATTGCTCGAAGAGGCGAACGTAGCCGCCAGCCCCGGGACGGGTTTTGGCGCTGCCGGAGAAGGCTATCTGCGAATGGCACTCGTCGAGAACGAAAACCGCTTGCGGCAGGCCGTGCGACAGATCGGCCGGGTATTGGAGCGGGAAAAATCGCGACCTTCCGCTCCCTCCGCTATGGCAGGCGGCTCGTAAGGGCCTAGCAGAAACCGGCTTGATGTAAAGTAATGACCGAGTGAGGCATACTCCTCGCTCATTTTCATTCAGGGAAGGCCGCTCGCGATTGCGTAAAAAAATCGCGACTCGCTCAACTTCCGCTCAAGCTGAGTGGCGTGCGGTCCTAGTCTAGGACACGCGCCATCGCTACAATCGTTCGACATCCGCGGCAGCTTTGCGCGCACACGCCGAAAGGTCGCCGTCAGCGCAAAATGAAAGGGTTCCTGCTCGCCGCAACAGGAACCCTCTCGGTTTGGCTGTCCGGATTTGGCTCTCGCCGCATCCGAAGACCCACAGCCGTGTATTGGGTATCGGGACGCGAGTGCGCGGGACTTTAAGAAGGTCGAATCGCACGCGGTTTGAGTGGACACGCAAGTGCTAGTCGTGCAGGTGGTAGCGGTCAGAGTGTCTGACAGCTTCATCGCACACCTCACTGTGACAAATCGAAACTAAAACTGGAACTCCGGATCGCGGACGACGAACTTTCATGACGCAGATTGCCAAGCTTGCCCTGGAAGACGGAACGGTTTACACGGGAATCTCGTTTGGTGCGACAGGCGAGGTCGATGGCGAGGTGTGTTTCAATACCTCGATGACCGGTTACCAGGAGATTCTGACCGACCCGAGTTATCGCGGTCAGATCGTCACGATGACCTACACCGAGATGGGCAACTACGGTGTGAATGCGGAAGACGTCGAAAGCTCCAAGCCTCATCTAGCGGGCTTCGTTGTCAAAGAATACAGCGAGCGTCCGAGCAATTTTCGCTCGCAGCAGTCACTGGGCGAGTACCTGAAGCAACACGGCGTTGTGGGCATTGCGGATATCGATACGCGTGCACTGGTCCGCCGCTTGCGAACTGCGGGGGCCATGAAGGGAGTGTTGTCGACGACCGATCTCGACGACGCCAGCCTCGTGCAGAAGGCGAAGAACAGTCAAGGGCTCGTTGGCCGCGACCTCGTCCGGGAAGTGATTCCCGAGCAGGCCGGTGAGTGGAAGGGTGGCCTAAGCGAGTGGGCCAAGTTGCCCGTCGCAGCCAAGGAATCGAAGCCGGATTGCGACCTGCATGTTGTCGCACTCGACTACGGCATGAAATGGAACATTGCCCGGCATCTGGAAGACGAGGGATGTCGCGTGACCGTGTTGCCTGGGACAGCGACTGCCGAAGAAGTGCTTGCCCTGAAGCCCGATGGTGTGTTTCTTTCGAATGGTCCCGGCGATCCGGAGCCGCTTACTTACGCGCATGAGACGATTCGGGGCGTGCTCGGCAAAACGCCCGTGTTCGGTATTTGTCTGGGGCACCAGCTGCTAGGCCTCGCCTGCGGAGCACAGACGTTCAAGCTGAAGTTTGGCCATCGGGGTGCCAACCAGCCGGTGCTGAACGAAGAGACGGGCAAGGTCGAAATCACGGCTCAGAACCACGGGTTTGCCGTGGACGAAAAGACGATGCCGGAATGCCTAAAGGTGACGCATCGGAACTTGAACGACAACACCGTCGCTGGCCTGAAGCACTGCGATGTGCCAGCGTTTAGCGTGCAATATCATCCGGAATCGTCCTCTGGCCCGCACGACAGCCGCTATCTGTGTCGCCAGTTTCGAACAATGATGTCCGAGCACAAGGCTAAGGGCTAACGGACAGTTCTCTGCTCGATTCTTCCGTCTCGCGTGTTTCTGGTGTGAGGCGAATGAGTTTCTGCGCGCTCTCGACCCCGCTGCATGCGTTGCCTTAGAATCACCGTAAGTTTGGAACGAGGCTTGCAATATGCCGCCCAAAAAGTCTATCTCACGCTGTCCTGTCTGAAAGAACCTCAGGCATGAACGATTCTTCTGCGCCCGTGGCACCCTCCGTCGCCAAAACGGGCGTTGAGGGCCTGGACGACATACTGGGCGGCGGACTAACGCCCAACCGACTGTATTTGCTGGAGGGCATCCCTGGTTCTGGCAAAACCACCCTTGCACTGCAGTTCCTGCTCGAAGGGGTAGCACGCGGTGAAAAGGCGCTGTACGTCACTCTTTCCGAGACTGAGGACGAGCTACGTGCTGTGGCGGACTCACACGGTTGGGATTTGAACCAGCTCAAAATTCGCGAACTGGTTCCCGCTGAAAGCACACTGCAACCCGATCAGCAGTACACCATGTTCCATCCCTCCGAGGTGGAGCTGACTGAAACAACGAAGACCATTCTGGCCGACGTCGAGCAATACCAGCCGCGGCGGATTGTGTTTGACTCGCTCTCCGAATTGCGGTTGCTCGCTGGGAACCCACTTAAGTATCGCCGACAGATCCTGGCGCTGAAGCAATACTTTGCCGGCCGACAATGTACGGTGTTGCTACTCGACGACATGACCTCCGCCGATCACGATCTGCAAGTGCAGAGCATCGCCCACGGCGTCGTTTTGCTGGAGCAAGTGAACCCTGAGTATGGTTCTGACCGGCGTCGATTACGGGTAGTGAAGTATCGTGGTGTCAAGTTCCGCGGCGGTTTTCACGATTACATCATCGACCGAGGCGGCTTGCAGGTGTTTCCTCGCCTGGTAGCTGCCGAGCATCGACAACCGATTGTGAGTGAAAAGCAAACCAGTGGCATTGAAGGCTTAGATCGACTGCTCGGCGGTGGAGTGGAACGAGGTTCGAGCACGCTGATTGTCGGGTCTGCTGGAACTGGTAAATCGACCATCGCCGCTCAGTTTTGCACATCGGCTGCAGAGCGCGGTCAACGGGCGGCGATGTTCGTCTTTGACGAAAACCGCGATACGCTCTTGAAGCGGACTGCTGGTCTGGGAATTAACCTAGCCGAAGAGGTGGAAGCCGGGCGGGTTATGATTCAGCAGATCGATCCCGCCGAACTTTCGCCGGGCGAGTTCACCGACGCCATTCGCAAGGCGGTCGTCGACTTTAAAGCAGCCGTGATAGTGATCGATAGTCTGAATGGCTACTTGAATGCGATGCCCGGCGAGAAGTTCTTGGCCGTACAGCTGCACGAATTGTTGATGTTTCTAGGGCAGCAAGGCGTAGCAACACTGCTAATCGGCGCGCATCAGGGAATGATAGGGACGCAGATGGTCACGCCCGTAGATGCCAGTTACCTGGCCGACGCGGTGATCTTGCTGCGTTACTTCGAAGCGGCTGGCCAGGTACGACAATCGATTTCGGTCATCAAGAAGCGAGGCGGTGAGCACGAGCGATCGATCCGAGAGTTTTTCATGAAGGACGGTAAGATCGCTGTCGGCCCACCGCTCACAGAGTTTCGCGGCGTACTCACGGGTGTGCCGACGATGATTGGAACCGTAGAAGTGGAAAAGGATTGATGCGTGGCCACTGTCGAAGATCACTCGCTTGAACGGCGGTTGCTGGTTCTCGCCGCTACCACGAAGGACGCGGTTCTCGTTCAAGAGGTGTTCGAGCAAAACGGATTCGAGACATGCATCTGCCGCGACTTTGCTGATGTTGTGGGGCAGCTGACGCTCGGCGCAGCCGGCTTACTGATGCCAGAAGAAGGAATGGGTCTCGACGCCTCAAATGCGCTCATTCACTGGGTCGCTCAGCAGCCTACTTGGTCTGACCTCCCCATCATCGTCCTCACGCGCCAAGGCTCAGAATCGCCGCTGGTGACTCGCGCGATGCAAACGCTGGGAAATGTCACGCTCCTGGAGCGGCCGACACGCATGGCTGCCCTGGTGAGTAGTGCTCGAGCGGCGCTCCGAGCCCGGCAGCGCCAATACGAAGGTCGAGCCTATTTGAAAGAGCGGGAGGCTGCCGCAACGGCGCTGCGAGAAAGCGAACAACGTTTTCGTATCCTCGTCGAGCAAGTGAAAGACTATGCCATCTTCATGACCGACCGCGACGGACGGGCCACCAGTTGGAACGAAGGAGTTCGCTCCGTGCTGGGCTTCGAAGAACATGAGTTTCTCGGGAAAGACGTCACGCAGTCGATATTCACCCCTGAAGCCATTGCCGCCGGAGTGCCGGAAGCCGAATTGCGTGAAGCGTCGGCCACCGGGGCAGCGTCGAACGATCGCTGGATGCAGCGCAAGGACGGAACACGGTTTTGGGCATCTGGCATCACTACCGCCTTGTATGACAGTTCTGGACGTTTGATCGGCTTCACCAAGGTAATGCGCGATTCCACCGCGCGCAAGGAGGCTGAAGACGGCCTCAAAATGGCCGACCGCCGTAAGGATGAGTTTTTGGCTACGCTTGCACACGAGCTACGAAATCCACTGGCCCCAATTCGCAATTCGCTGCAGATTCTGCGGATGACATCGTGCGGAGTTGATCCGACAGCCGACCGCCTGTGCGAGATGATGGACCGGCAGGTCAATCACATGGTGCGATTAGTGGACGATTTGCTCGAAGTCTCGCGCATCACGCGCGGACAAATTGAACTGCGAATCGAGGCGGTCGATTTAGCCACGGTAGTTCGCAGCGCGGTCGAAACGAGTAAGCCGATCATTGAAGCAGCCGGACACCAGTTGGCGATTTCGTTGCCCGACCAGGCAGTACTGCTCGACGGCGACCCGGTCCGTCTGGCGCAAGTGCTCGCCAACTTGCTCAACAACGCTGCGAAGTATACGAACGACGGTGGTCAGATCTGGCTGTCGGCGACGTTGGACGATCAGCAGGTAGCGATTTCGGTACGCGACAACGGCATCGGCATTCCCGCGGCCATGCAAGCGTTTGTGTTTGAGATGTTCAGCCAGGTGGACCGAGAAGCGGGCCGTTCTCAGGGAGGATTGGGTATCGGCTTGACTCTGGTGCGTAGCCTGGTTGCCATGCACGGTGGCAACGTTGCAGTGCGGAGCGACGGCGAAGGACTTGGGTCGGAGTTCATCGTCCGATTGCCCGTTCGTAGCACGTCCACAGCAGGGCAGCGTGAGCCGGGTCGGCCACAAACTTCTGTTATCGCGCCGCAACGTGTGCTGGTGGTCGACGACAACCGCGATTCGGCTGTCAGTCTCGGTATGTTGCTAAAGTTTCTTGGCGCCGAGGTTGAGGTGGTGCATAGCGGAGTGGATGCGCTGGCCGCCGTCGAACGTTTTTGTCCCGCTGTCGTTCTGCTCGACTTGGGCATGCCCGGCATGGACGGTTACGAAGTCGCCGCGTCGATACGGCAACAACCGCAGTATCGCGACGTATTGCTAATCGCCCTGACCGGCTGGGGGCAGGAAGAAGATCGCCGCCGCACTCATCAGGCAGGATTCGATCATCACTTGGTCAAGCCGGCCGATATTACGTCGCTGCAAAGCCTGCTTTCGACCGACCGTTTTGTGGGCGGTTGACTGCCGAAATCACGAACGTTTCCTGCGGCTAGCTGGCCATCTCAAGCGGAGAGAGATGGATAACGGTCCCTCCAGACCGCTGCGATTGTCGCAGCAGCAGTGGATCGTCTGGAAGAGCGGAGACTAAGAACGGCCTGCAAGCGGTCGGCTTTAGGCCGGTTGTAAAGGAGGCCTGCAGCCGTTCCCCTGGTTCCAATCGAGCATAGATCGCGCGCAGCCAGACTTCGGCCGGCTCTGTGCAAACTACTGTGGCAGCAGATTGGTGACGGATCAGATCGGCAAGCATATCGAGGGCTTGCGCGTCGAATTCCTCTCGGCAATCGCCTGTGACAAGGATTTTCCCTCGGCCCGCGAGTGTAAATGACGAAAGGCGACTTGGGATGGGATCTGATATTCGCGTTCGTCCAGCGGCCACCAAGGCCCGTAGCACGGCGAAAGGGTAGTTGCTGAATCGCTCAAGCGTCTCGCGCTGAAGCAAAAAGAAGTGGGTGACGATTCGGCCGCCACCTCGGCCGCTGTACTCATCCCCTTGCCGAATCGTCCGGGAGAGGACGAACAGTTCGTCGGCGAGTGGATGAAAGTTGATGCTCTGCGCACCCGATGCCGTGTCTAGCAACGAGTCGTGCGCGGGACCCCAGGGCGTCAACCGGCGAGCGATATCTGCGTTCACTCCCGAACTGCTGGCCGCAAGCTGGTAGCCATCCAGCCGCTCACCGCGAATCGATGTAAAGATGGCTTGTTCGACGAGCATGTGGCAGTTGGTGATTGACGGGACCAGCGAGGCTCCGAGACCTTGGGCGCGACTAGCGGTGCATCGCGCCGAGGCACTTGTCTTCACGATACGCATGCGAATTGTCGACCGTTGACTTCGCTGAGCTAGGACTTGGCGACCTCTTCCAACAGCCACTGAAACGGCTCGACAATGCCGCGTGGTTCGATCCTCAACGGCACATGGACCTGACCGCCGTGAGATTCACGCCGATACCCGCAGGCTCCGGCGACGCCCGTACCGAAGAAGCGGTGCTTCTTCAGCCGCTCGCGGCACTGCTGAAAGAGTCCTGGTGTGTGACGACGAGCGAATTGCATGGGATCTTCGAAACAATGCTCGCACTCGTCCGCTTTCGTATACAGCAAGGCGACCGGACGGGAACCCCAGCCGGTTTTCTTGTCGGCCTGCAGTTCCAGCAGGTAGCTGACAATCTTCATCGTGTGAAAGTCTTCGTCGGTCTGTCCTTGCTCGACGCGCGGAGCGTCGACCAGCACGAGGACGCCGGCACATTTTCCTAGGAACGAGCGAATCACGGGATAGGTGTTGGGGTGGTCGATCTCTTCTAGCAGCGATTCCCCGGCCAGATCCGGCATGATGAGCTCGACAGGCTTTTGCCGGCCACGAAGCACCTGACAGTGCATCCAATTCCAGCGGTCGGGTTCGTTCGGCGTCTTGGCAGGAAACTCGCATCGCGACAGTGCGGCCATGGTCTTTTCTTGCAAGCCGATCGAAAAGGCGCCGCGGGCAAGCAACTGCATCGGTTCGACTTGCTTGGAGAGCATGTCGGTCAGCATACCTAGGTAGACGGTTTTGCCCGCCCCTGACGAGCCGATCGCTGCGATCATTCGCGGATGGATTTTCTGCGACGCCGCCTGATGCGCCAGCGCCATCGGCGCATAGCAATGCCGGCAGAGTTCGGCGTCGAAGTTGTTTCCCCCGCCGCAGATGTAGCATGGCGCCGGTACCGTGTACTGGGCCAGCCGATAAGAATCCATTTCCAGAATGCCGTTCGCTCGCATTTCGTCGTATTCCCGTTGGTTACTGCGCTCGATCCCGGCGCTCGGCAGCATCCAGCTCGTACTTGTTACCGTGAATCACAATCACGTTCTGACGATCGACTCCACTCGTTTTACGTACCTACAAGGTCCGATTCTTCGGCCGAAGCCATGTCTTCACTTACCAGGTCGCAGAACCCGACCGCGCAGCGAAACCCTATGTTGTGTTTCCTGGCGAGCGGGCTTTCGCCACTCTGGAACTGGCAGGTGCACTGCGTTTCGAAGTAGGTGTCAAACGCTCCACCGCGGAGACTTTTCATAGGCATTGCCGTCTCGACCTTCAGCGCAGCGGGATCCCAAGCTCCGAAACTGCTGCTCGTCCACTCCCAAACGTTGCCAACGAGTTGGTGGATCCCATTCACGCTGGCACTGGCTGGGGTTGCTTCCACCGGGACCGTATCGAGTGCAGTGCTGGACGCTGCTTGCCAAACGCGGACATTTCCGCGATTCATGGCATCTCCCCAGGGGTATTTCCGCTGGATCATGTGGCCACCCTCGGATGGGACTGGCCAGCTGCCAGCTTTTACCCATTCTGGATCGGTCGGCAATCGCTTACCGGCCCAGCGTGCGTAAGCCGCCGCCTCATACCAGCAGACTCCTGTGACGGGATGGTCGTGTTTGGCTGCCGGATATTCTCCGTTCTGCCAGAAACTCGGATCTGGCTGACCCGACTTGTCGACAAAGCCAAGCACGGCGGGCCAGATCGCTTCGTCCCAGAGAGGCATCTGTTCGTAGCCACCATCATCGACAAACTGCTGATACTGAGCGTTGGTGACTAGGTATCGGTCGAGCAAGTAACCATCGACATGCACGAGTCGTTCGCCGCTGGATCGCTGATTGACTGGAAGTTCCTCATGGCGGAACGAACGCATCGCAACTGGTCCCTGCGGAACAACGGCCATCGCATCATCGAGATGCTCCTGCGCCAGTTCCCGCACTTCATTTTCGAGCGTTGACGCGATCTGCGGACGAAGCATCAGGGCGTAGCGTCCCTGATGTATCAGCCGGTGGCCAAGATCGTCCGTCTCCTCCGCAGGCCGACGTTGGCGCCGTTCGCTAGAAGCTTCGGCTTTTGAGCTCGTCGTGGTGGTCTGTAGTGACGCTTCATGCGTGGCGCCCTGGCGTCGGCCGATTCCCTGCCGTGCGGCCAATACGCAAAGGCCGGCGAATGCTCCGCCCGCTCCGAGCACAAAGTGGTCCATTGCCCAGCCGGCAGCAAGGGAAGCAGGTACCGCAGCTGCGGCGGCCGATGTCGTGATGGAAGGGAGTTGCATTTGCATATCAAACCTGACGTTGCTTCCTATCTGTCTCGGTCAGCACACTTGACGCTAACCGCGGTGCGATGCTCGCCAGACCTATTTCTTCTTGCGACGTTGGGCCATGTCCTTTTGCAAACGGGCAAACTGAGCGGCAACCGAATTCATCACCGGATCATCCCCTGCCGCGTCGCTTGCATCGAGTTCGGCTTCGAGTGGCGTTGGCGGCGACGAAGGTCCGCCGGAGCGCGCGAGCACCTCGGCCTGCTGCTCAATGAGTTTGCGCAACTGCCGCAGCTCGTTCGACATTTCGTTCCTGGCTTCCGTGAGCTCGCGGCGCTGGACATCGACAGTGTCCTGAAGTTCGGCTGCGCGGCCGCGTACCAATTCCAACTCGCTCTCCAGTTCGACTCGCTCCTGCAGCCACCCATTCGACTCATCACTGGTGTTCGTTTGGGACGAGCTTGCTGCTTCGGCGGCCGACTCAGCGGCACGCTGGAGGGCGCTCGTAAGCTCGCTTTGTGCTTCACCGAGTTGCGTACGCAGTTCGTCTATCTCTGAAAGCCACGCCGGCCGCACGTCAACGACGGAATCTTCCTTGTCCGACTTCTGCTGAGCTTGCTGCTTGTATTGGTCGAGTTGCTGGCGTAGCTCGCGCAACTCCCCCAGAGCGAGGTCTAACTGGGTTTCTTGCCGCTCCAGATGCGAACTGAGACGCTCCGATAGGGCACGCTGCTCTTCCAGTTGGCGGCTGCGCTCGGTCAGCTGGTTCTGCGTCTGCTCTAACTCGTCGGCCTTGTGCTCGATCTCGAGCCGCAAGTAGTCGAGGTCGTGGAGCAGTTTGTCGACGAATTGTTCGAGAGCTGTGCACTCGTGGCGAAACTCGCCAGCTGTCTCTAAGACCGGCGACCAGGCGGCCGGCGCAGCAACAACACCCATGGTGAACACCAATGTGCTTGAGGGATAAGCGTTCCTCTGGCAAGCCGCAGTGCGGCTGCGCAGAGATTCTTTCGATCGATAAGTCAGGCCGAACGGCCGTCCCGCCAAGGCGCAAGAGGAGTGTTACCTTGGCAAGGAAACTCTAGGTCATCCATGAGCGAGGTGCAAATAGGGAGGGTTCGTCCAAAAACGGCCGGAAACGGTCCAGTCCAATCCCGTGACGCCGCGTGTGGGTCAAGCGGCCGGTTATGTCGCCTATACCGGCTGTAGGGGCTTTGCCGCTGGTCACAGATGGCTGCCTTCAGAGGATGTCACTCGCACCGCCGGCCGAGCGCGCAGCCCCACCACTGCTCCTGGGTAGGACCCGTCGCAACCTGTAAGATGGCGACGCCCAGTGACTTCGTGATTCGGGCAAGGTGGATACCTATGTCGCGCAAGAGAAAACCACAGGCAAAGCCGCTGAACCGACGGATCCGCAGCGAGGGTGAGGACCGAGCGAGCGTGGCTTTGACGGTCGCCTGGATGCTCGCTGCTCTGGCCACTCTCATCGCGACTGCAGTTGTGCTTTTCGGCGAGTTTCTGCTCTGGCAGTTCCCACCTCAGTCTGACGACGCTCAGCCCTTTGCTTTTGTGCCCGACCTGTTTCTGCTCGTAGCAACCGCGACCGGCATGCTTTGTTTAGTGCTGACACCCGTCGTTTATCGGGTGCGCCAGGATCCACCGCCGCGGTCGATCGCCGCGCTCGCAGTCGTCGCGGGCTTGTTGCCGCTGGCTATAATCGCCTGGCACATCCTGTTTAAGTCACCCGCCTGAGATGGCCCCCGGCGTGAACAAAGTCGATTACCTCCGTCAGACGCATCACGAGTTTCTCGAAGCGGCGGACGATGCACTCGCCAATCCCAAGCTGCAGATAATACTAGGCCAACTAGGCGATACGCTTGGGCAGCGTAACCGGGACGCCTGGGCCCAACTGCCCAGTTCTGATCTCGTCCGAGAGAAGGCTCGCGCAATCAAAGATGCGACGCTCGCGGAACTCGATAAGCACCTGGAAACGCTCGAAGCGAGTGTCCAACGACTCGGCGGACAAGTGTACTGGGCCGAGGACGGCGCTGCCGCTTGTCGGCACGTGGCAGAGATCGTTCGCAGCCAGGGGGGGAAGCACGTCGTCAAATCCAAATCGATGACGAGCGAAGAAATCCACCTCAATCACGCACTCGAGAAGGCTGGAGCGGAGGTTGTAGAGACCGACCTAGGTGAATACATCATCCAACTCGCCGGCCACCGACCGTCGCACATCGTCGGACCCGCGCTACACCTTTCGGCGGCAGAAGTAGCGGAGATTCTCAGTCAGCCGGCCGGCTCTCCGTTGCCGGTGGAGCGAGAGTCGCTCGCCGCATTTGCTCGAAAACAACTTCGGGAGAAATTCGGTCAAGCCGATGTGGGTATTTCTGGGGTGAACTTCGCCATTGCTGAAACCGGATCGATTGTTTTGATCTCGAATGAAGGCAATGCACGTCTGACCACCGCCCTGCCTCGCGTGCACATCGCCATCATGGGCATGGAGAAGGTCATTCCGCGGCTGGCGGATTTGCCTTACTTCCTCAAGGTGCTTGCCCGGGCGGCAACGGGTCAAAAGCTGTCGGTCTATACGTCAATCATCACAGGTCCGCGGCGGGCCGGTGAGATCGATGGTCCTGAGCAGTTTCACCTAATCATCTTGGACAACGGCCGATCGCAGATTCTCGGCGGACCGCTTCGTGAGAGCCTGTTCTGTATCCGTTGCGGTGCCTGCCTGAATGCTTGCCCGATCTATAGAAGCGTAGGTGGCCATGCTTATGGCGGTGTCTACTCGGGGCCGATCGGTGCGGTACTTACTCCGCTTTACGATGGCCTTGCGACCAATCAGCACCTGCCGCAAGCGTCGAGCCTTTGTGGGGCTTGTCAGGCCGCCTGCCCCGTGAAGATTCAGATTCCAAAGATGCTGGTACAACTGCGCGAGCAGATGCAGGAGTTGCCTGTCACACGCAGCCGCGTGGAAGCCTTTGCGTATCGATGTTGGGCTCGCATTCTCAAGTCACCACGCATGTATCGAAGTGCAAGCTGGCTGGCGGCGAAAACGTTCGGCCGCTGGAATCGCAGTCGACGATGGATGAAGGCACTTCCAGGGAAGCTAGGTGGCTGGACGAATAAACGCGACTTTCCAGCGCCAGCGGAGGAGCGATTTCGGGATTGGTGGAAGCGCACCGGAGACAAAATCAATTGACCGCCATCCGACACGTCTATTAGTCTTCACACCGCACCAACTACTCAAATCCACGTATGAGCCGTGAACTCTTCCTCGACCGCGTCCGCCAGGCTGCCCGCCAAGGGCAAGCTCATCGCGTGGATGTGCAGTCGGTACCTCCTGGCACCGGTTACGTCGGTGCGGCCGGCGACTTATGTGAGGCTCTGGCCCGCGAGATCGACGCGGTGGGTGGGCTGGCCTATTTAGTCGCCGACTATCAGGCTGCCCGCGAAGTCGTCACGCGTCTGTTGCGTGAGCAGCAGGCCATGTCGGCGCTTTGCTGGAGGCATCCGGTCTTGGAGGAACTTGCACTGGACCGACTGCTTGTCGAACTCGGCATCCACCGGCACGACTACGCCTCGCTGTCCATGCTGGCAGCGCCGCTGCAGCGACGGGAGCAACTGGCGTGTGATGTCGGCATTACGGGCGTCGACCAGGCGATTGCCGAAACTGGCACGCTGGTAATGTGGCATGGCGCGCGGCGGGAGCGAATCGCTTCGCTATTGCCGCCGATGCACATTGCAATCGTACATCGGTCGCAGATTGTTGCCGATTTGTTCGATGCGGTAGGCCTGTTACTCGAGAACGGTGCGGACAACATGCCCAGCAATGTCACGCTCATCACCGGACCCAGCAAAACGGGTGACATTGAGCTGCAGCTAACCACAGGCGTGCACGGCCCGGGGAAATGGCGAGTCGTGATCGTTAGCGGTGAATGACTCGCGTTACTCATCGTTTGTCGTAGCTCCGGTCCACCCCGAACTCTGCGGGGGGAACCGACCAGATTCTTGCCGTTTCGCTGCAACTTCAGTTAACATAGAGCCTTATAATCTCTGCAGTCTGCTTCTCTCGCGTCCCGCCTTTCCGCTGGCCTTTCTCCAATTCCATGCCGCATTTAGTTTCGTTCCGCGCGCTGATCTGGGGGGCAGTCATTGCCGCCATCCATGCGGCCCAGTTCGCTGCGCTGACCTCGTCCGCATTGAGCAGCGAGGGAAAACTGACCTCGCCCGTAGAATTCGTCAAGCGATACTGCATCGATTGCCATTCGGACGACGCTGCTGAAGGCGGGCTCAATCTGGAAGCTTTAAGCCAAGATCTAGGCGATGAAGCACGGTTCGCTCGGTGGGAACGAATCCACGATCGAGTCCAGCGGTCAGAAATGCCGCCTGACTCCTCCGATCAGCCCACCGCAGAGGAGCGTGAGTCTTTCCTTAAGCCGCTTGGTCAAAAGTTGACTGAGGCCCATCAGCAGCAGAAAGCAACTGTCCTCCGGCGTTTGAACCGGCGGGAATATGAAAACACGCTCAACGATCTTTTCGGTACGAACGTCAAGATTGCAGAACGGTTGCCACAGGATGGTAGATCGCACGAGTTTGACACGGTCGGAGCATCGCTCGGCATCTCGGCAGTGCAGATGCAACGTTACTTGGAGAGCGTCGAGACTGTATTGGATGCGGCCATTGCCCGCCACGTTGAACCTCCGCCGAGCAAGGTTGTGCGGGCGAGCTATGCTGATACTCGCGGCGCCGAAGAATGGTTGGGTAAGATCTGGCTGAAACGCGATGACGGCGCTGTGGTGTTCTTCAAGGACTATGGCTACCCGTCGGGCATGTTGCGAGAAGCCAACATTGAAAAGGACGGCTGGTATAAGGTGCGAGTCACCGGCTATGCCTTCCAATCCGATCAGCCGATCACGTTTTCCATCGGCGCAACTACATTCGCCGCCGGCGCTGAGCAGCCGACGTTCGGTTATTACTCGATGCCGCCTGGCGAACCGACGACGATTGAACTCCGGGTCTGGATTCACGCCCGGTACATGATCTCCGTCGAGCCGTACGGTTTGTTCGACCGGAATGAAATCAAGAAATCTGGCCTGAGCAGCTACAAAGGGCCGGGTCTTGCGGTCCAAAGCGTAGAAGTGGAAGGCCCGCTTTCGGACGACTTTCCCGGCCGCGGCCATAAACTACTCTTCGACGGCCTCGACCGTGCGGAGATCATGCCCCGCAATCCGGAGGATCGAAAACGGTCGTACTACGTGCCCAAGTTTGAAATCCGGACGGAGGACGCGCCGTCTGCTGTACGACCCGTGCTTACTCGCATTGCCATGCGAGCCTTCCGCCGACCCGTAGCAGATGAGCAAGTCCAGGCCTACCTGGACTTGTTCGCAACCGAACTCGAGCGCGGCGAAGCATTCGAACCGGCCTTGCGCACCGCCGTGACGGCTATCTTTTGCTCCCCCGATTTTCTCTTTTTGCGGGAACTGCCCAAAGATGCCGCAAACAGCACCCGTGCATCAGCGGCCGCCGGCCCATATCTGCTCGACGATTACTCGCTTGCGAGTCGATTGTCCTACTTTCTGACACGCACTGTCCCGGACAACGAATTGCTCGCGGCAGCGGCCGCGGGCCACATGACAACCGATGCCGGAGCATTAGAGGACCAGGCGAAGCGACTACTTGAGTCTCCGCACCTCGATCGGTTTATTGTCGACTTCACCGACGCTTGGCTCAACCTGCGCGAGATCGAATTCACCAATCCCGACGAAGTTCTGTATCCGGAGTTCGACCGCTTTTTGCAGCTATCGATGGTTGACGAAACGCGGGCATACCTTCGCAAGCTTATCGACGATAACCGAAGCGTTGATGCGCTAGTACGCTCCGATTTCGCGATGCTCAATAGCCGACTTGCACAGCACTATGGCATTGACGGCGTGACTGGCCCTGAAATCCGACCGGTCCAACTGCCGGCTGGGAGTGTTCGGGGCGGACTGCTGAGCCAGGCGAGTGTCTTGAAAGTGTCTGCGAACGGCACAAACACGTCGCCCGTAGTCCGCGGCGTGTGGGTGATGGAGCGAATCCTTGGTGAGACACCTCAGCCGCCGCCACCCGGCATACCGGGCGTGGAACCGGACATTCGAGGTGCTACGACACTTCGTGAGCAACTCGACAAGCATCGCAGTGTGGAGAACTGCCGCAGTTGCCACCAGCAAATCGACCCTCCGGGCTTTGCGCTGGAAAGTTTCGACCCCGTTGGCGGCTGGCGAGATCGGTTTCGCAGCTTGGGGCAAGGAGAGAATGTTAAGCTCGAGATTGGCGATCGGAAGGTGCGCTATAAACTAGGCCCGCCGGTGGATGCATCGGGCGAATTGCCTGACGGTCGGAAGTTCGCAGGTTTCCTCGAATTCCGAGACCTGCTCGCGGACGATAGGCCAGCCCTCGCTCGTGCACTCGTCACCAAGTTCCTTACCTTCGGAACTGGTCGCGAGATGGGCTTCTCCGACCGGCCGGAAATAGATCGCATTGTCCAGGCGTCGGCAGTCGACAATTACGGTGTGCGGACATTGCTGCTGCAGGCAGTTAGCAGCGAAATCTTTCGCAGGAAGTAAAACGGCATGAATTCTCCCTACGTGACCACTCGGCAGCCGATTGCTCGCCGCCACTTCCTGCGAGGCGCTGGTGCCGCACTCATCGGACTGCCGCTCCTCGACGCCATGGGACCGTCCCTCGGCCGTAGCGTGCTGGCTGGTGATTCGGCTACCGATAAATCGCCGAAGCGATTCGTGGCGGCGTGTGCCACGCTCGGATTTCACGGTCCGTTTCTCTTTCCGAAGGCGGCGGGCACCGACTACGAGCTCACTCCTTACCTAAAGGTGCTCGAAAAGCATCGGCAGCAATTCTCCGTGATTTCCGGCTTGTCGCATCCGGAGCAGCAAGGGAATAACGGCCATGCATCCGAACTTACCTGGCTGACCGGCGCCCAGCGTCCCGGCTTGCCTGGCTTCCGCAACTCGGTCTCGCTCGACCAACTGATCGCTGAGAAGGTGGGTTTGCAAACGCGCTTTCCGTCGCTCGTGCTTTCGACGAGCGGACGGAGCATGTCTTGGACCTCCAGCGGCGTGGAGATTCCGGGCGAGACGTCCCCGGCACGCCTGTTCAAGGCTCTCTTCATTGAAGGAAGCCCGCAGGAAGTCGCCCTTGAAGTGCGTAAGCTGGAACGGGGGCAAAGCATCCTTGATACGGTCGGCGGCCAGGCGAAACGACTGGAGCGCGAACTTGGCCGGCGCGACCGGAACAAACTCGACGAGTACCTGACCGCTGTGCGCGATCTGGAGTCGCGACTTCAGCAGTCGGAAGGCTGGTCCACTCGCCCCAAACCAAAAGTCGAAGCGCCTCAACCCAAGGACATCGCCGACCGCAACGACGCCATCGGCAAACAGCGGTTGATGTACGATATGATCGCCTTGGCTTTGGCAACCGATTCGACCCGCACGGTCACCTTTCAACTGAGCGGAATGAACGCGGTACCGACGATTCCTGGAGTCAGCAACGACTGGCATAACCTGTCGCATCACGGCAAGGACGAAGCCAAGATCGAGGAATTGAAGGTGATCGAGCAAGCCGAGTTCACCGCCTTCAACGACTTTCTTACCCGGCTATTGTCCACCGAGGAAAACGGTCGGTCGGTACTCGACCAGACGGCTGTGCTGTTCGGTTCGAACCTTGGCAATGCGAGTAGCCACGACTGGCACAATGTGCCTGTCATTGTCGCGGGGGGCGGCTTCAAGCATGGCTCGCACCTCGCCAATGACGAGACGAACAACACGCCGCTGGCAAATTTGTTCGTCTCCCTGGCGCAGTACATGGGATTGGAGACCGATGCGTTCGCCAGCAGCACCGGGGTGGGAGTGCGCGGGCTGGAGCTACGCTCTTAGCATTCCGGATGATAATCGAGTGAATCATGAAGTGCCTTCTGGTCTGTCTGGCGCCGCTGGCGCTTTTCGTGATCGCGGCAAACGCCTTTAGTGACGAACCTCCCCGGCCAAACTTTCTCCTGATCTTCACCGACGATCACGGTTACGGCGACGTCTCCACCTATCATCCGTCCGACGTACAAACGCCCGCTATCGACGCCCTTGCTGCCGAGGGCATGCTCTTCACTTCGATGCGTGCGAATTGCACCGTTTGTTCGCCGTCCCGCGCAGCGTTGCTGACGGGGCGCTACGCCGACCGCGTTGGTGTGCCTGGCGTTATCCGAACGCAGCCGGAAAACTCCTGGGGCTTTCTCGATCCCTCTGTGCCGACCCTCGCCGATGAATTGAAGCAGTGCGGATATGACACTGCGATCATCGGCAAGTGGCATCTAGGTCTCGCGTCGCCGAATACTCCCACGGAGCGCGGCTTTGATTTCTTCCACGGCTTCCTTGGCGACATGATGGACAGCTACCTGACCCATCGGCGCGAGGGACAGAATTATATGCGTCGCAATCATGAGGTGATTGATCCGAACGGCCATGCGACTGAATTGTTCACCGATTGGGCGATTGATTACCTGAATGGTCGCGGCGAAAAGGACGAACCCTTCTTTCTCTATCTGGCTTACAACGCGCCGCACTTCCCCATCGAGCCGCCGGTAGAGTTTCTGCAGCGAGTCAAACGGCGCTCGCCCCAGTTGGACGAAAAGCGGGCGAAGAACGTCGCATTCGTCGAACACCTCGATGCCAATATCGGCCGAGTCCTGGCCGCTTTGAATGAGGCGGGATTGGCCAAAAACACAGTCGTCGTCTTCACAGCCGACAATGGCGGCTCCTTACCTCATGGACAAAACAACGATCCGTGGCGGGGCGGCAAACAAAGCCACTACGACGGCGGTCTGCGTGTGCCATTCATGATACGCTGGCCGGAACGAGTTAAGGCTGGCTCTCGGTCGGACTATGCAGGGCTGAACTTTGATTTGTTCCCAACATTTATTGAACTGGCTGGCGGCCATTTGAATGGCGCTTTGGACGCGCAAAGCCTGGTGCCACTGCTTGACGGCAAAGCCATGTCTGGACGGCGAGAACTTTATTTCACTCGCCGCGAGGGGGGCGCCGCTTACGGGGGGAAGTCATACGAGGCGATCATCGCCGGAGATTGGAAGCTGCTGCAGAACGACCCGTATAGTCCGCTCGAACTTTACAATTTGCGAGACGATCCACAGGAGACGACCAATCTGGCGGCAGCCAAGCCTAAGCTAGTCGCGGAGCTGTCGGCCGCCTTGCGATTGCATATCCAGCGCGGCGGCGAAGTTCCGTGGCAGAGACCTTCGGGGTGTCGGCAGGATCAATAGAATGGCTCAAACGATGAAGCAGCGTCTGATTGGCCAGGTTGCAAGTCTTACGCTTGGGTTGTTGGCCGTAAGTACGATCGCACTGGCCGATGATGGCAAAGTCAACCCGCGACGACCGAACGTGGTGGTCTTCCTGGCCGACGACGCCGGCTGGGGCGACTATGGTCACTCCGGTAACCGGCAGAGTGCGACGCCGAATATCGATTCCATTGCCACCAGTGGCGTATCACTCGACCACTTCTTTGTCTGTCCGGTCTGTTCGCCGACTCGAGCCGAGTTTCTCACCGGTCGCTATCATCCGCGGGGCGGCGTGCGAGGCGTCTCGACTGGCCAAGAGAGACTTGACTTGGACGAGTCGACGATCGCCGACGCATTCCTGGCCTCAGGCTACGCCACCGGTGCCTTCGGCAAGTGGCACAACGGCAGCCAGTGGCCCTACCATCCGATGGCCCGTGGCTTCGCCGAGTATTTCGGACACACATCCGGTCACTGGGGTGAATACTTCGACCCACCACTGGAGGACGGTGGCCATATGGTGCGAACCAAAGGGTATATCGTCGATGTCTGCACCGACCGGGCCCTCGACTTCATCGAGCGCAACAAGGCGAAGCCGTTCTTCTGCTACGTGCCTTTTACCACTCCCCATTCCCCCTGGGCGGCCCCCGAGAAAAACTGGGAGCGGTTCCAAAACAAACCGATCGAACAGCGGGGCACGCTCGCAAACCAGGAGAAGCTGGACGAGACCCGTTGCGCGCTCGCTATGCTCGAAAACCAGGATGAGAACGTGGGCCGCGTGCTGAAGAAACTCGACGAACTTGGCCTGACGGAAGATACCATCGTCGTTTACTTCTCCGACAATGGGCCCAACAGCTGGCGCTGGAATGGTGGCTTGAAGGGGCGCAAAGGTAGCGTCGATGAAGGTGGTCTGAGCTCGGTTTGCTTCCTGCGTTGGCCGCGCCGCATTCCGCCTGGTCGAAGAATTTCTGAGATTGCTGGGGCGATCGATCTGCTTCCGACCCTGACCTCACTTGCTGGCATTGAGCGGGCCGGGGACAAACCCCTGGATGGCCTCGATTTGTCACGGCTCCTGGTGGGCGGCGAAATCGCCGATTGGCCGGCACGAATGATTTTTTCCACTTGGGCAGGTCGAGTCAGCGTCCGTACGCAGCAATATCGGCTTGACGATCAGGGCCTACTCTTTGATATGTCGCAGGACCCGGGCCAGAAGCGGCCGATCAATGAGGAACAGCCTGATGCGGCCAGGCAATTGAAGGCTGCCGTCGCTGCTTGGCGCAAAGAAATGTTTGGCTCGGCAGAGAGCCCCAAGACGACCGAGAGAGCAGCAAAGCCAGCTAAACGGGGGCCCGGAAACGCCGTCGATCCGCGTCCGATTCCGGTCGGCTATCGCGAGTTTCCAATCACCATGCTGCCGGCCCGGGACGGCGAGCCACGCGGCGGCGTTCGGCGCAGCAGCAGTGCCCCAAATTGTTCCTACTTTGTCGAGTGGCGCTCCGTCGACGACTCAATGGTCTGGCTACTGGATGTGAGGACGAGCGGCCGATATGAGGTGACCATCGATTATACCTGTCCGCTGGCCGATGCAGGCTCAACCGTCGAACTGCGTCAGGGCGAGAATCGCCTGGCCGGAGTTGTGGCACCGGGCTGGGATCCACCGCTTCACGACAATCAGGACACCCTGCCCCGCCCGCCGGCCGAATCGCAGATGAAGGAGTTTCGTGAACTGAAGTTCGGAACAATCAACCTGGACGCTGGACAGGGGCCTCTGACGCTTCGAGCCGTCGAGATTCCCGGCAAGTCGGTCATGGAAGTCTGCCGCGTTACCTTGACGTTGTTACCCTAGTCGCTGGCGCCGATCGCCGGCAATTTCACTTCTCGATGTCCGGCGTCCCCTTTGCGTGCTGCGGCCGACACTCCCTCAAGAGTCAGTGCACTGGGGCTGTCATGGCCAATTCGCACCGTATACCTACCCGCAGCGTAGACGGCCGCTTGAAAACGAGAGCCCGAAATCCGCACCGTGTAGACAACTTCGCCGGTGGCTTCTTCGACTACCTGGACCACCGGGTTTTCCGCTCCGACGAACCCAAACTCCGGCAACCAACCAGCCGGTTTGCGGCCGTCATTATCGACCAGCTTCACGGTGATCGGCCACCCGGGGAAATGTCCGCTCGAGCCATGTTTCACATCGGCAAAGCGGGGCCAGCACTCGAAGGTCACGGTGCCCAGTCTTTTGTTGAAGCGGGCCAAGCCGTACCCGTCAGCACGCCGTCGCTCATCGTTGATGTCGGATGGATTTGCATAGGCGATCATCGAGATCTTATTGCCGAGTCCGTCCAGATAGTCCCCAGTCCAGGGCAGCGGGCTCTCTGGCATTGCATTGGGCCCAGGTTTTTCATCGAGCGGGTGCCACCAGCGCCCATAGATCGTGTTCACCAGCGCGGGGCTGGTAAAGGCGTAGGGCCCATCGCCGAAGTCATCAATTCCATGCTTGACGACCACCGCCAGATGCTGATCGCCGCACAGATGCACCGCTCGCACCCGGCGGAGGGCCCTGAGTGCCCGCCGTCCCGGCGTCTGCGGCCAGCCATTGCAGTCGAGATCGGCGAGTAGCCGATCCCCGGCTTTGCCGTGCATGTGCACCGCTCCGCAGAACGCTGTCTGAGAAAGCACCGCTTTCAAGTCCGCCCCGGTCCAGTCCTCCGACCATTCGCCCAGCCATTTTTCCTGACGCTTGCCGAGCAGTTCCAGTTCCGGTAGGTCAATCGATTTGGGATCGTACTTCGCGTCATTGATATGATCGGGCCGGGGACCCATTTGCGGTATTTTCCCAGCCGGGCCCGATTTGAACTTGCGATCTTCGAGAATCGCAAAATCCACTCCCCCAAGGCGAAGCCGAGTGAAATAAACCGTGATGCCCCGTTCCACCGGCTCAGGATCCGGCGGATCTGGCAGGTGCCACGTTTGCTGACGCTGCACCATGTTCACGTACTCGACCGGATAAAAGTATCCGCCGTCGGCACCGTCCTTGCGTGTGCTTTGTTTGCCGTTCTCACCCCAGAGATTTGGATGCCCCACGTCGTGGTCGTCAGGAATCGTAATCGTGGGCCGATCACGCATCACGTCCCGAAATTGCAGCCCAAACTCGAGCCATCCAGCCGTGTGCTCGGTGTGCCGATAAGTCTGGTCGCCGGCGAAAAACAGCAGGTCTGGATCCTGCGTGATGAGGTTCTCAATGATCTCAGGCCGCTCGCCGGTCGTTCGACTGGAATTGCACGACAAGTTCGCGACGACAATCTCGTCTTTATCGACCGGATCTCGGCGGATCAATCCCTTGAAGATCGCTTCCTCGCCGTGCCGAACGCGGTACTCGACATTCTTACTGCCATCCCAGTTCTCTACTCGGAAATGAGCACTCCACCCTGGCAGAACGACTTGTTGGGACGCGACCTGCTCCCAACTGCCGTTTCGCTTGAGCTCTAAGCGAACCTCGCGTGATTCATCCGGCTTCAACGGGAAAAGCTGAGCTGAAAGTTTGAGCACGCCGCCGTCGTGCGTATAGAGAGCAAAGGCAACCACTTGGTCTCGCGGCACGTCCATCGACGGCGGAGCGTTGCGGCCGGTTGGACGCTTTTTCCACCAATCGCCGGACGCGAGTGAGTCGAGTTCTGGAAAGTCAGGACCAAACGGCTGAGCGAGATTCTCTTGCTCGGCGGCAGAAGAAAACAACGGCGCACCGGCAGCAGCAGCTACGGCCGCACCCGCCAGGCGCTGATGGAATTGGCGGCGACTGATGTTTTCTGGCGCTTGGTTCCGGTCGGAGGACGTCATAGACTCACCGCACTGAAGGCACAAGGAAACCGGGCATAACTGCGCTACCTGAATTACCGCCGCAGCTGCTTCAATAGCTTACTTAGTGGCATCGCGTTGAGCACGTCATCAGCCTCAAGCCAAGCCCGCCGAGCCTGATTGAGGCCGGCGGTGATGAACCCAAGCTCACGGGTGCTATGCGCATCGGTGTTGACGGCGATTTTGATCCCAGCCTCTTTCGCAAGCCTGGCATGTTCAGCGGATAGGTCCAGCCGATCGGGGCTGGAGTTGATCTCGAAGTAGCAGCCCGCATCGGCCGCGTGCTTAATTAGTCGCTCAATGTCGATTTGATATCCCTCTCGTTTCAGTAGTAAACGACCCGTCGCGTGCCCGAGGATATTGAAGTACCGGTTGTCCATCGCTCGCAGGATTCGCTCGGTCTGCTTTTCACGATTGAGCGAAAACTTTGAGTGAATCGAGCAGACCGTCAAGTCGAGCTGTTTCAGTACCGCATCAGAATAGTCAAGGCTGCCATCCTCCAGGATGTCGACTTCCGCTGCCTTGAGAATTCTCAGCTTTTTCAGCTTGGCATTCAGCTTGTCGATTGCCTTCATCTGCTGTAACAGACGCTTCTCAGTCAGGCCGTTCGTGATTTTCAGCGACTGCGAATGATCGGCAATCGCAATGTACTCGTAGCCGCGCTCCTCCGCGGCCTGCGCCATTTCGAGCAGACTGTTCGCGCCGTCGCTCTCCGTGGTGTGCATATGCAGGTCGCCACGTAAATCCTGGAGCGTGATCAGCTGTGGCAATCCTTTGGCCGCTGCGGCCTGCACTTCATCGCGGCCTTCGCGTAGCTCTGGCTCGATGTAGCGCAATCCGAGTGCTTTGTAGAGCGGCCGTTCGGTTGAGGCATCGATCCCTTTGGCGGTCAGCCCTCGTCCCGTCAGGCTCAGCTTTTTGCGATTGGCGAAAGCCCGCAATTGCGACCAATGTGCCTGGGAGCCGGTCCGCTCAAGGAGAGCCAAGCCGAACATTTCGGGCTTTACGCAGACGAGTTCGACGACCAGCCCTGAGGAAAGGCGATAGTTCGCTTTCGCCTTTCCCTTCCCAGCTTGGATGATTGCACCGCCGTAGTTTTCGAACGCCCCGAGGACGGCTGCGGCGCGAGATGTTGCCACGACGAAGTTCAAATCGCCGACCGTTTCCTGTTTGCGTCGTAGACTGCCGACAGGGGACGCATCGACGACATCTGGCAGCCGCTTGAGATAACGCAGCACACTGGCGGCAAGCTTCTCAACTTCCCACAGCAACTTGCGCGGACGATCGGCGAGCCCCTGGCGAATGTGAAAATCGATTCTGGCGCCGAGTTTCTCGAGAATCTCTCCGCTGGTCAGCCGCTTGCGCAACTCCGGGACGCTGCTAATGCCCAGCTTCTTATAGACACGCAGCACCTGCCGCGAGTCGAGAGCTGGATGAGCAGCCAGTTCAACAAGTTCCGGCGACATCCGGGCCATCGAGCGCTCAAGTTGCGGCAGCTTGCCGCTCTCGAGGATTTCCCGAATCTTCAGGCTGATCGCCTTGCCGATGCCAGGAAGGTCCTCAGGGTCGCCGCCGGCAGCAATGAACTGGCCGATATCCTGCTCCAGAGCCTCAATGCTGTCGGCCGCCCTGCGATACGCCTTGATCTTGAAGCGGTCAGCCCCTTCTAGCGCAATGGCTGAGGCATAGCGGCGAAGCAGATCAGCGACAATTGAGTTGCTGGCCGACATAGGCGACACTCACTAGGCTGTCGAGCGAGTTCGGGCGGTAATGCAACCCTAAACAAGAGCCACTCGCATGCCAGATTCGCATCGAGTTCCCCGATGAAAAAACTTTTCGGTTCTTACTCGTCTGGTTCTTCCGTTAGAATGCCCGGGGTCGCCAATCATGTCCTTACCAGGTAGGTGAATCGTATGAGTCAGCAACCGCGGCGACAGTTTCTCAAGCAAGTTGGTGGCGGCATGCTGGTCGCCGCGCTCGGTGCAAACTTGTCGAGTGATCTCGGCTTGACGACGGCGGCCGCCGACGAGGGTTCGGCTCGCTTGGCATTCGGTCCCTTGGAGCCCCTCGCCTCGCTGATGCAGGAAACCCCTCCGGAAAAGCTGCTGCCGGTCTTGATTGGGCAACTGAGAGACGGAACCGAATTGAAAACGCTGGTCGCGGCCGGGGCACTCGCCAATGCTCGGGCTTTCGGCGGGCAGGATTACATCGGCTATCACACGTTCATGGCGTTAGCCCCGGCTTACGCGATGAGCCAGCAGCTCACTAGTCAGGACCGATGGCTGCCGGTACTTAAGGTTCTGCACCGGAACAGCCTTCGCATACAGGCTGCAGGCGCGCACTACGGGGATCAGCTTCACCCCATCGCAATTACTGCAAATGGCGATGCGCCTACGGTAAAGGATTTGCAGCAGGCAGCGCATTCGTCCAGTATGCAGCGAGCCGAGTCGCTCTTTGCTCAAACAGTAGCTGTCGACCACGGCGAGGCATTTAATCACCTGCAGTATCTTGTCGAAGACGAAGTTGACGTGCACCGTGTGGTTCTCGCTTGGCGGGCGTGGGAATCGTTAGACCTTACCGGTCGGGAACACGCTCACACGTTACTGCGCCAATCGGTACGGTACTGCGTGGATGTCGAAGAGAGATTGAAGAGTCGCGGCCGCGAGCCTTCAGCGGTGCGCATTGTGTTACCGCGATTGCTGGATCAATACAAACTCGTCGGACGCCCACTGAATAGGCGTGCTGCGGACGATGCGTGGCTGGACAAAACGGCCACATCGATCGCCAGTGCAATGCCGGAAGCAGCCGCTGAGTTTGTGGCAGGTGCTCTGGCCGATGGTTTCGCCACGGACGACATTGCCCAGGCAATCTCGCTCGCCGCGAACCAGCTTCTGCTTCGTGACCCGGGACGACCGAAGGAATGGTCGTCTGCGGAAAAGCCGGAGGGGAGTGTTCACGGCGATTCCGTCGGAGTACATGCGTCCGACGCTGCGAATGCCTGGCGGAACATCGCTCGTGTCGGCGACTCGCGAACCGTAGTAGCGAGCTTGATAGTAGGAGCGTATCACACAGCAGGTCAGAGCTCTCGGCTTAAAGAGCATGCGATGCCGTCCGAGCAAGAGTTAGCGTCAGTGGCGCAATTGACGCCTGACGCTCTTCTGACTGAGCTTGATGCTGCAATCAAGAGCAAGGACCAGGTGCGTGCCTGCACTCTGGCGACTCGCTGCGGACAGCTTGATCTGCCGTCCGAGGGAGCATTCAAGATTCTGCTCGGGTACGCGATTAGTGAGGACGGTGCATTGCACGCAGAAAAATATTACCGCACGGTCGCGGAAGAGTTTTCCAACACACGCCCTGCCTTCCGCTGGCGCCACGTGGTGGCGCTAGCTCGCGTGACGGCGAGTGAGTACGGCCGAGAGGCGGCTGGTTATTCGCTTGCGCGCGAGTTGCTGTAAGCACCGCTGGAGACGTTTTCTCGAAGCTATTGCTCAGGGGCTTTACCGGGTCGCTTCAGGACCGCGTTGACTGGATAGTGATCGGAGGGAGTTCGACCTTCGTGGTGAGTTCGGTCGACCTGAGTGTCGACAACTTCCCAGTCTTTTGAGACGGCAATCCAGTCGATGCGGGCTCCTTGCCGACTATCCGCTCGGAACCCACTGAAAGTCCCTTCGTCTTCCTCCCGCTTGGGATGAGTTCGGCGATACGTATCGACTACTGCAGAGTCATTGCCGAACAAGGCCTGATACGGATCGCTTCCTTCTCCTGCATTGAAGTCGCCGGTGATGATGATCGAACACCCTTTACCGAGTTCGTCCGCTTTGCGACGAAGCAAGCGGGCCGATTCGAGCCTGGCCGTTTTGCCCATGTGGTCGAAGTGGGTGTTGACGAAGAGGATCGGCTGGGCGTCTGTCGCTCGCTTGTCGCGCAGTTTCACCCAGGTGACCATGCGCGGAAGCGAGCTGTCCCAGCTCTTGCTGCCTACTACGTCCGGCGTCTCGCTGAGCCAGAAGTGACCGGAGTCTAGTTCTTCGAATCGATCCTTCTTGAAGTAGAGGGCCATCATCTCCCCCTTCTCGCCACCATCGTCGCGCCCCACGCCGAGCACTTCATATCCTGGAAGGCTCTCGGCCAGATAATCGCGCTGAAAGCCGAGGGTTTCTTGCGTTCCGAACAGGTCGGGAGCAAATGCCTTGATGGTTTCGACGACGCGCTCCTTACGCCGCTGCCAATGGTTCTCGCCATCCTTCGCCGTACCGAACCGGATGTTGAAACTCATCACTCGAACGTCGCCGCTCGCGTCGTCATCTGCTGCCCGCAGCGGATAAGCGACGATCAGGGCAAGCACGACGAGGATGAACGCAAAGCGAAACGATGACACGTCAGACACTCCCTGCAAAACTGATGTAGTGACAGTGGATCGGCAACTTCTAGCGAGAGATGCTGAGCCAGGCGGCCGAATGTTCAGAGGCAAGGGGCCTAGCGACGCTGAACGAAGCGATGCGGCTCTTCTTGCCATCGGCGGTGTTGCCTTCGATGACTAGCGGACTTGCTTTGACCGTGCTCAGGTCGCCCGCCGCCTTGATTAGCAGCTTAACGGACTTGCTGCTTTCGCCCGTCGGTTCGGAAACCACGTCCTCAGCAGTGACACCATTAGGCACGTTTGCGACACGAATGGTGATTGGCTCCGTGAAACCATCCCGCCGCTGTACGGTAACTGAAATTTCGGCTGGCTTGTCGGCGGAGAGAACGAAACTGTCCGCCGCAAGGGAAAGAGCGAAGTCGGGCTCGACGGGTTCGACGTCAAGCCGATACAGAAAGTCCAAGCCTATGTTGCCGGCCAGGTCCCGAACGATGATACGGTACTTGCCGTCGGCCGGAGGGCTGAAGACCAGTTCAGGATCGTGTTCTTTCTTGGCATCGTCGACTTCGGTTATCAACTTGCCTTCACTGTCTTGAACAGCGAGTTGCGGATCCCAAGGAAAGCCTAGTGAGCTGGCATCGAGCGCGATGCGAAGCTTCTGCTCTTTCTTCGCCTCGATTTCGAAGGCGTGAGCCGTTCCGGGCCCTGCGAGTTGACCACTAAGAGTAATTGGTACGGAGATCGCCTGTGGACTCGTGAGGGAATTCTCGCTCGCTGCCTGCGTGACAGAATGGGATGAGCGAGCTAGTGTGGCGAACCCAGCTGCTTCTGGATGAGAAACGCTTGGCTGAGTCGAAAACGTAGCGTCCTTAGCTCCAGCGAGAGTCGCAGCGGCTGGCAAGGCGATTCGCATTGGCTCGGTCGGTAGATTCCAGCCGAGCAATTGCACCTGCGATGTGTCGGCTGCGACAGCCAGCGGCATAGCTCCCACAACGTAAGGCCCTGTCGTCAGTGTGAGACGGTAAACGTAGTTGTCGGCTCCTGAGAAGCCGATTGTGCTATTCGGCTCCGCTGGAAACCCGAAAACGCGGACCAGAAAGTCACCGTCTCTGGGTGCTGTGAAGATGATTCGAGGATCGAGTCCATTGGCATCATGATCGTGCTGCAGTGTGTACGCCTCGGCCATAGGTGGAGCGTCAGGTAACGACCGGCGCTCGACGAGTTCGCAGATCTGCAGCACCGAGTCAACTGGTGAGCCGAGGATCGTGTGCGCTTGCACGGCGGCAACGAGCGTTTCACCCTGCTTGAGCGAAACGCTATAGCCGTCGAGGTCACTGCCCTTCTGCAGGCGGCCGTTGATGACCATGCGCGGACCAGCTGGCTGCGGGCTACTTGGCGCGTCGTTCGGTTCGTTCTCTTCGGCCTCCTCGAGGGTGCCGACGATGAACGGCTGAAGCGTCGAAGCACCTTCGCCCGTGTGAAATCGCAACCAGGCGATTCCCGGCTGCGCATCGGGCTCGAGCGTGACAGTGACCTTGCCTTTTTCAGCGTCGGCGGTCGCTGCGACGCCTGGATGACCGGACCAGATCTCGACGGGCCAGGTCGAAAACTCGCCCGACGCGGTCAGCTTCACGGTTTGGCCGCGTTGACCACCCGCTGGAAACAGGTAGTTCACTTTCGGGGGCGCGGCGAGCAATGGCTCGACGGCGCCCCCTAGCAACAAGCAACTGAGGGCCAGAAGAATCGTACTTCGTTGTCCAAGCGATCGCACAAATCAGCTCATCAGTTCTTGGATCGGCGTCGGATCGCTCACCAGGTGCACCGGCCGGCCTTCGTGGGTGAAATACATTTTGTTCGGGTCCATACCGAGCTTGGTGTAGACCGTCGAAACAAAATTCTCGGGTGATAGGACTCGCTCGACCGCCGCATACCCCTTTTTGTCGGTGGCGCCCACTACCTGACCTCCGGGCGTGCCACCGCCGGCGAAGAGCACGCTCATCGCGTTTGACCAGTGGTCGCGCCCCGCGTCTTTGTTGATCTGCGGCGTGCGGCCGAACTCGCCCAGGGCAATCACCATCGTCGTGTCGAGCATGCCTCGCTCGTCGAGATCGCTGATGAGCGTCGCCACGGTCTTGTCCCAGTCAGGCATTCGCTTGTTGTAAGCGTTGAACAAGTCGGTATGGTGATCCCAGCCACCGTCGTAGAGCGTGACGAACGGCACGCCTGCATCCACCAGCCGCCGGGCCAGCAGGGCGCGCTGACCGAAGGAGTTGCGGCCGTAGCGATCGCGAACGGCATCGGGCTCGGCATGGATGTCGAACGCTTGCTGTGCTTCCTTTGAAGTGACCAGTTGGTAACCTTGCTCGTAGAACTTGTCGACGCTCGGCACCGGATCGGCAGCCGCTTCTTCGGCGATGCGTGGAAGTCGATCAACGAGCTGCCGCAGATCTTTGCGGGAGTAAAAACGGTCCCCAGTCAGCCCGCGCGGGATAGCCACATCGCGAATTTGGAAATTCTTGTTGTTCGGATCGTCGCTTACCTCAAATGGCCCGTACTGAGCGCCGAGAAAATTGGGCCCGCCGCTACGAGCGACACTCGGCATTGAGAAATAGGCTGGCAAACCGGGAGGAGCCCCACATTCGCGCGCCACGGCCGAACCCATACTCGGGTGAAAGCTGACAAAGGCCCCGCAGCCGACGGGAATCCGCGGCGGCGCACCGGTCATCATGTAATGATTGCCGGCGCCATGGTTTCCCTGATCGTGACGAATCGACCGGACGACGGTGAACTTGTCCGCGATGGCGGCGAGTTGCTGCATGTGCTGCGAAAAGTGCACACCGCTAATTGTCGTAGCGATCGAATCAAAGGAACCCCGAATTTCGACCGGTGCTTCGGGCTTCGGGTCAAACGTTTCGTAATGGGACGGACCACCGTCCATCCAGATGAGGATGCAGGCCTTTGCCTGGCGAGTCCGAGCCAAGCTTTTGGATTCCGAAGCAGTAGCCTGCGCCCGCAAGGCGCCAACCAAGCCGCCAGCCACCAGGCCGCTGAGCCCGAGTTTCAAGCAGTTCCGGCGCGTGATTCCTTCGCAGTTGCGATGCGTTGTCATGGTGTTGCTCCGTCTTGCTTCTCAATCCTTGAACATGAACTCGGGTGTATTCAGCAGGGCCCACATCAGGTCTTCGGTCGCGCGGCGACGAGACGATGCATCCTCGGTGAACAAACCACGTCCGATGATGCGCTCTGTTTCGGCTGGCAGGCGGGCGTAGACCAGTAGATACACATCTTCGACGATCTGGTCGGGTGAGCGATCGCTGGCCGCCAGCTGCGCCGCACGACCGTTGTCGTTGGTCACTCGCTGATGAAGTTGCGGCGCATTCATCAGGTGTAGCGTTTGGGTGACCGTGGCGTCGGTCGTGCGCTCGCAGGGCGGATCCTGATTTTCGTTGGGTCGGCCAAAGGTATCGAGAAACACTGAACTCACGCGCGTGGTCCAGATTTGATTGGCACGCGAGTCGGGCGGCATGGCTTGATACGAGTCGCTGACGCCGGTGATGTCTTTGATTGCATCGAGTAGCACTTCCCCCCGTAGGCGAGTACGGTATCGGCGGGAGTAATTCTGCCGGTCGGCAACATTGCGTTCGTTCGGTAGGGAACTGAGCGAATACACGCGTGAATTGCAGATCAGGCGAATGAGGTGCTTGATGTCGTAGTTCGACTTGCGGAACTCCTCGGCGAGCGCGTCGAGCAGCGGGCCATTGGTGGGCGGATTGGTTGCCCGAAGGTCATCAATTGGCTCGACGATGCCGCGCCCCATCAGATCAGACCAAACGCGGTTGGCCATCACCTGAGCGAAGAATGGGTTCTCGTCGGAGGTGACCCAGGCCGCGAGTGACTCGCGCGCCTCGCCCAGATCGTTGTAAGGGGGCGCTGTACCGAACAGCGGCCGCGGCTGGAGCGTTTCTCCGGTGATCGGATGTTCGACCGATCCTTTTGCCGCGACCATGATGCTCTCTTCGCCGCCGGAAATGGGAGCGGAAATGCCCTGCCCTTTGCGGCCGAGACGGGAGAAGTAGGCAGCAAAACTATAGAAGTCGTCCTGACTCCATTTCTCAAACGGGTGGTGATGACACTTGGCGCACTCGAGACGTATGCCGAGGAAGAGTTGGCTTACGAGCGTCGTAATTTCCGGCGGATCGCGGCGATCCCGGAATAGAACGGCCGCGCCGTTTTGCCAGGTGCTGCCATCGGCGGTGATCAATTCCCGGACGAAATCGTCGTACGGCTTATTCGTGCGGAATGCGTGGCGAATCCAAGCGTCGTAGTTGACGACCGATTTGATGCCAACCCGGTAGGGATTTGGCCGCAGAAGATCGGCCCACTTGGCTGCCCAGTGATCGGCATATTCGGGCCGTTCGAGCAAGGCGTCGATCGCCCGGGCACGTTTATCCGACCTCTCATCTGCCAGGAAAGCTCGCACTTCGATGGGCGTCGGCAGCCGGCCGATGATGTCGAGATGTGCGCGGCGGAGAAACTTCGCATCGTCGCACTCTGAGGAAGGCGTCAGTCCCAGCGTTTTCAGTTTGTTCCAAACGTGGTCGTCGATGACGTTATTGCGCGGCAAGGCGGCGTAGGACTCGTCGGGGACGGCCCCTTCGAGCGGAATGATTACATTGCACGTTGCGATCACGTTCATGAAGCGCGCCATGATCGTCGCTTCGCCCGGCAGCGGCCCAGCCGTGATCAGGCCGCTGCGATCGACGGCCACAATGGCCGCTTCGCTGGATTGATAGGCCGTAATCGCCGTGACATCGCGAGTGCTACCGTTGCTATAGGTCGCTGTGACCGTAAGCTGCTGCTTCTCACCCGGTTTCATGAAGCGCTGGGTGGGAGAGACGGCGATTTGCGAGAGCTTCGGCTCGTCTTGAATCGAACGGGGTGTTCCCTGAGCGATCCATCGCAGTAGTGTTTGATATTCGTTAGTCCCCGGTTCCAACCGCACGCCGCCGCCGTGTGGAAGCTGGCCTGAACCCTTCAGCAGCAGCAAACTCCGCTCGGGCGACGCCGGGAAAACTCGACGCCCACGGGCATTTTTAACGATCGACGCGTAGTCGAACTCGTCGTCGAATCCGAGTAGCGAAAGCTGAAAGCCGTTTTGGCCGCGGGCTTTTCCGTGACATGCTCCCTGATTGCAGCCACGAGCTGTGAGAATCGGCTGCACATCGAGACTGAAACTAATCGGCCGCTCAGCTGGCTCGGCGGCGATGGAAGTTCGGCCGGACAGAAGCAGCGCGGCAAACGTCGCCAGCCAAATCGTCAATTGACGCTTCGGAGCCATAGTGCGAAGGGGGTTCGCAGGTGGGAAATCGTGAGAGGTGAGCTCTCTAAGTCTACTCCAGGTCGACGGATCAATACAACCGAATGCGATTCCCCTGTGAATCCTCGGTCTGCCCCCAGATCGATCCTTGGCGCGGTGATTGAGAGTCGACGCACACCGACCCGACAGTCGGTGCCTTATCTATCGCCGAGCTTGCCCCGATTGGCCACCGTGAGACACGAACCATTGGGTGGGCGATCGTCAAAAGCCTCCGTCGGGCCCTGATGGCTTGAAGCGCGGAGCAACGTATTCGCGGAATGTCACTAACGCGGCTTCGTGGTAATCAGCACCTTGCAGCCACCTATTCTTTCTCTTGCGCCAAGCCGCTACATTGCTAACAAGTGGTCGCATTGGAGCAATGGACGCCATCACTAGGTGGCTTGCGGCAAGTTTGAATACATTAGGCGGAGAGGCGAGCTGGGGGCCACTAGATCACATCGAAAGTTCACCAAATGCTGAAAGGGTTTCTGAGGATGGCGACTCGACTTTGCAGCGCGGGACGGGAAAGCAGGGCTGGCATGCTGGCGAAAGCGGCAGCCGCAGCGTGCTTTAGCATTGTGCTTTTGGCGGCGCCGGGACTGGCGCTCGCAGGTGAAGCAGACTTGGCGATTCCGGACTTGCATGAGGGCAAGTTCAACATCGCGGGACAGCAGATCAGCGGCTGGAATTTGCTGCTGTACGGAGCATTTGTGATCTGCGGCACTCTGGGGATCAGTCTCTATCTGCGGACGCAGATCTACCGCCTCCCCGCCCACAGATCGATGCTTGATATCTCCGAAATCATCTTCCAGACCTGCAAAACTTACCTGATTCAGCAGGGCAAGTTTTTGATGATGCTGTTTTTGCTTATCGCGGCGGCGATCTCCTACTACTTTCTCGGGCTGCGGGGCGAACCGATCACGACACTGCTGCTGGTTCTGTTCTTCTCAGTGGTTGGAATTGTCGGGTCATACTGGGTGGCTTGGTACGGCATTCGGGTGAACACTTACGCGAACTCACGTACCGCTTTCGCCTCGTTGCGGGGCGAACCGTGGGACGTGGTGAATATCCCCCTTCGGGCAGGCATGTCGATCGGTTTGTTCTTAATCTCACTCGAGCTAGTGATGATGGTCATCATCTTGCTCTTCGTTCCTCGCGATATTGTCGGTTATTGCTTTCTGGGCTTCGCCATTGGCGAATCACTGGGCGCGTCGGCCTTGCGAATCGCCGGCGGTATTTTCACTAAGATTGCCGATATCGGCTCCGACCTGATGAAAATCGTCTTCAATGTGAAGGAAGACGATCCACGTAACCCGGGTGTGATCGCCGACTGCACGGGCGACAACGCGGGCGACTCCGTAGGACCGACCGCCGACGGGTTTGAAACGTATGGCGTGACGGGTGTAGCGCTGATCGCGTTTATCACGTTGGCAGTCACTGAACAAAATGCTGGCGCGAATTACCTCGACCTGCAAGCGAAACTGATCGTGTGGCTGTTTGCCATGCGGTTTCTGATGGACTTCATGTCAGGCATCTCCTACTTCGTGAACCAGGCGATTTCGGAAAAGAAGTATCGCGGTCTGAAGGAGTTTAACTTCGAAGAACCGCTCAGTCGGCTGATCTGGATTGCGGCGGTTCTGTGCATTACCACTTCGTTCGGTATGAGCTGGCTACTCATTGGCGATATTTCCGTGACGAAGACCGCAGATGGATCTGCCACCATCTTGCCGAATGTCTGGTGGCAATTGGCAACGATCATTAGCTGCGGCACTTTGGCAGCCGTTTTGATTCCTGAATTCACGAAAGTGTTCACAAGTTCGCATTCGGCCCACGTGCACGAAGTAGTCACCGCGTCCCGCGAAGGGGGCGCTTCGCTGACGATCTTGTCTGGCATCGTCGCGGGTAACTTCAGCGCCTTTTGGACCGGTCTGCTGGTCGCCACGCTTATGGCGGGGGCATATTTCGTCAGTTTGCAAGGACTGGAGACGATGATCGGGCCGCACGCCTCGATCTTCGCTTTCGGCCTCGTGGCGTTCGGCTTCCTCTGCATGGGGCCGGTGACCATTGCCGTCGATAGTTATGGCCCGGTAACCGACAACGCCCAGTCGGTGTTCGAACTGGCTCAAACCGAGCATCTGCCTGGGATCAGCAAGGAGATCGAGCGCGATTTCGGCTTCACGCCGAACTTCGAGCAGGGAAAGCACTATCTCGAAGCAAACGACTCGGCTGGCAACACCTTTAAAGCGACCGCCAAGCCGGTGCTCATCGGTACGGCCGTGGTGGGAGCGACGACGTTGATCTTCTCGATCATTCTCCTGCTGGAGAAGGCCGACATGCTGAAACTGGCGCTGACCGATGCGCCGGTGCTGCTCGGCTTCATCTGCGGTGGAGCGGTCATCTTCTGGTTCTCGGGCGCTTCGATGCAGGCGGTGACAACTGGTGCTTACCGAGCCGTCGAGTACATCAAAAAGAACATGGATTTGTCGAAGAAGTCAGCTGACCTCGAAGACTCAAAGACGGTAGTTCGCATCTGCACCGAATACGCTCAGAGCGGTATGTGGAACATCTTCGTCGCTCTAATGACGCTGACGCTGGCGTTTGCGTTTTTCGATCCGAACTTTTTTGTGGCCTACCTGATTTCGATCGCAGTGTTCGGTCTGTTTCAGGCCATCTACATGGCCAACGCCGGCGGCGCCTGGGACAACGCGAAGAAACTGGTTGAAGTCGACCTGAAAGAGAAGAACACGCCAGTGCATGCGGCGACGGTGGTGGGTGATACGGTGGGCGATCCCTTCAAGGACACCACGAGCGTGGCACTCAACCCAATCATCAAATTCTCAACCCTCTTCGGACTCCTGGCCGTGGAGATTGCGGTGGAGATTAAGCAGCACGCTGCCGAAAGCAGCTCGAACGCCTGGGATTACACCCCCTACGTCGGACTGGTGATGCTTGCGATTGGCTTGGTGTTTGTATGGCGATCGTTCTACTCCATGCGAATACCGAAGGCGATCTGATCGACCGAATGCAGCCGTGTAAACAATAACGGCCGGCCCATTTGGGCCGGCCGTTTACTTTTGTTTTGGGAGAGCAGGTGCTTGAGCGCTATTTCTGATTCGCCTGCAGCGCTTCATCGGGCGTGATGATGCCATCCCCATCGCGGTCGTGCTTCATGAAGTCGGCCGCGGTCGATTCCGTCCAAGCTGCGGCAAATTCTGACATCATGATCTGACCATCGGCATCAGCGTCGTTGCGGGCGAACCAGTCCGGCAGCCCCTTCGGCAAACGCTCCGTCGGCGAGAGGAAGCGATAGCTCTTCTTGGGCTCTTCCTTCGCCGTGCTTTCCTTCTTCCACCAATTCGATCGGCTGGAACCGCCCGAACGAGTCGACGAGCTGCCCGAACTCATGCTAGACGAGCTGCGGGATGACCCACTGCTGTATGCCTGCAGCTTCACGATCAATTCTTCGAGCGTGACGACGCTGTCTTTGTTCGCGTCTGCGTCGCGCTGGTCGTCTTTCAACTTGTCCCACTCACCCTTGCTCTTCTCGAGCATACCGCTTTTGTCGCTGTCGTGCTGCTTGATTAGGCCCTCGGCATAGGAGCGGAATTTGGCGGCGTCACCACCACCGGCACTGCTACTCCCGCCATCTTTCGGGGCTCCGCTACCCGAGCCGCTGCCGTTGCTGGACGACGGCTGGCTGGCTTCGCGATCACCGCCGAATCGCTTACCGATTCGCACGCAAAGTTCCAGCTTGCTAAGCCGTTTGTCGTTGTTGGTGTCGCTCGTTTCGGGTGGTGTCGACCATTTTCCGGCTTTCCATTCAACGTTGTCGATAAACCCGTCTTTGTTCGTGTCCTGTTCGCCGAGCATGCGATCAACGTATTCGATGACTTTCCGCTCAAAACGTTTTTCGATGTAAGCATTGTCCTGGCCCAGCGGCACGTCGAAGCCGGGTGCTTTAGCGGTACTGTCAGCGACTCCAAAGCCCGGAGTCCGCGGCTGAGGGGTTCGAGAATCAGACCTAGAACGCTCGCGGTCCCGATCGGAGTCATCTCGGTCTCGGTCGCGGTCATTATCTCGGTCCCCGTCGCGGTTCCGATCGTCTCCTCGGTCACGATCACGGTCACCATCGCGGTCTCGGTTGTTGTCGTCATCGTCATCGCGGCCTCGGTCGCCGCCACGCTCTTCGCGCCCTTGCGCAAAGGCTTCGGTCAATTTATCGATCGGCAACGGCTGGTTCATATCGAGACCACCGCGCTCGGCGGCCCGCTCGATGAAGCCGCGTGCCCGCCCCGACATCTCGTCCCCTTCGATCGTGCCGTTGCCGTTCTTGTCGAGGCTCTTTAGGAAGTCGCCGGGCGAAAAGTCTCGCCGCCGCTGTGCATGAAGCGCGGTCGTCATCACGAGACAAAGTGCGACCACCGCACTGCACCAAAGGAGGGCGTTTCTGGTCATCCGATTCCATCCATCTGCATTTGTGAACTGTGTTCAATCACGTTCTAGCGACCTCGTTGGCCGCCGCCGCGTCCGCCACGACCAAATCCCCCACCACCCCCTCCTCCGCCGCCACCCATGCCGCGCTGCAGGTTTTGAAACATTTCAATCTGTTGCCGCATTCGATCGGCGGAAGAACCCCCGGAGTTTCCCTGATTCGATCCACCGCCACGCCCGGAGTTGCCGCCACCGCGACTCGAATTGTTCGACGAGTTGGATGTGGAAGAGCTGGTCTTGTTGGTTGTTACTGAGTCGCCGAGCACCGAGACCAGCGACCGCTGCACGAGATCTGCATTAGCCCGCTTCAGAGTTACCACTCGAACGGTCTCGTCCGACTGAAGAACAGCCGAATCGAGCTCTTCTACGAGCTTCTTCACTTCCTGATACAAATACTCCGGCGCCGAGACGATGAGTGAGTTGGTGCGAGCATCGACACCAATCGTCATCTTTTGCTCCTCACCGCGATTATTCTGACCACCGCCACTGCCGCCTCGTCCGCCTCCGCGACCGCCGCGAAGCGCTCGGATTAGATCTTCAGGCGAAGGCTGGCGGGGCTGACTCGCGTCGGCCGCGAGTCGGCTGGCGTAGACCTGGCGCACAACGGTCGCGATTTCCGCCGCATCTGAGTTGAGCACCGGGATGAATCTAGGTGGAGCAACGGTCTGCACGTTTTCCGGGCTGGCTTGCTGATCGATTACTTGGAGTAACTGTTCGATCATGTCGAGGTCCTTCGGCTTGGCAAGGACCATGAGAGCATTGAGCCGCGGGTCGGGAATGACGCTGACGCCAGTCGACGACGACGCGGCAGTGCTCCCGCCACCACCACCACCGCCACCCAAGCCAAGCAATCCGCCGAGCAGACCGCCGCCGGCATCACCCATCATGTTTGCTGCAATATCACCCATCAGACTGCCGCCACCTTCATCGCTGTCAGCCGGCAGACCACCGCCGATTGCTTCTTGAAGCAGCGTCGCGGCAATCTCTGCGCGGGCATACTTCAGGTAGAACACCGTGTACTCGCGACCGCTGGCCGCGTTGGTGTCGGCAACCGTGCGGAGCAGCTCTTCGAAGTCGTCGAGTGCGTCAAGATCTTCCGAGGCAATCATCACTCCGCCCGGCCCGACGGTGACAATAATGTCTGCGCCAGGAACCGACTCCTGCTGCGCTGGTTTCACAATGTCTTCAGCATTCGAGGATTCGCCCGTCGGGGGCACACTTCCCGCCGGAGCGGTCGGCGCACTCGACGGCGGTGGGGGAGAGGATTCTTGCTTTCCCTCCGAAATCTGCGCTACGAAATGAACACCGGCCTTCGTCGTGGGCAGTTGAAACGTCGACTTGTCCGCAGCCGGAGCTTTCGTCTCGACATCGGCCGGCGGCGGAGAGGTGCGCGGCTGCGGTGTGGCAGGCCGTTCCGCAGGCTCGCGCCGACGTGATGGGGCTGGAGCTTCCAGCACAGGACGATCGAGCGGTCGCAGCATCTCTTCGATCATTCCGCGCGTCGCCCGGTCGAGACTCGGATCATTCGGGATGCCGAGCTCCTCTACTTCGCTGCGCTCCGCTTCGAGCGGCGGCACACCGCGGGTGCGTATTTGAGGGGCCGCCTGTGACGGACGGACAACCCGAATGCGATTGCGATGCATCGTAGGCCAAACGCCTTCGATCTGTTCCAGGGCACTATCGACGGTGCGGCCAGTCAATGGAAGAATGCGAACGTTTGATCGCTCGACATCGTCCTCAAGAGCTCCGTCGCCCGTCTCGCCCATCTTGGTAAGCAGATCCTTGATCTGCGTTACCTGGGCAGCGTTACCGCGAATCATCAGCTGCATAGAAGTTGGATCGGCATCCACCTTGGGGCCGTTAGCAGCCGCGGCTTCATCGGTGCCGCCGAAGAGCTTGTTGATCGCGAGCACTGCGGCCTGCGGATCGAGCCGGCGAAGCTTGATTACCTCAACCTGGGTGCCGTCTCGCTGCAGTTGGTCAAGCGTGGCCTTTATTGTCGCGTGCTGCGATGGCTTTGCCAGGGCGACCAGATTGCCGGTCTTGGGATCGGTGGTTAGACGCACATCGGGCAGGCCCGACATGAGCGTCTGCATCACTTGCAGCACAGCGGCCGGGTCGGCGCTGGTGACGCTGTACACTTCGAGTTGCGGCTGCTCGATCGGTCCGCCTGCCGTTTCATCACCGGGAACGCCGACGTCGACCAGCTTCACAATCTCCTGTAGCCGGGCGAGTCGTTCCTTCTTGCCGGTCGCCAGGATACGGTTGCCAAGTTCATCGATGGCGAGTCGCAGACTGCCGTCGGGCGTCGAGTTGACGTTCTCTGGCATGCCAAGCAACTGGCGGCCGACGGCCAAAAACTCGGACGGCGACACGAACTGCAATTCGACGACAGCCACTTCTTCGTCTTGTGGCACTTGCGGATTCTCGATCGCACCGATGATCTCGCGGATCGTGCGCAGCTTGCCAGCAGTTTCGGTGATCAGGACCTGCCGCGCCTTAGGCAGCATGACAACAGCCCCTTGCGGGCCGATCAGTTTGCGCAGTTCGGGCTCGGCTTCTTCGGGCGTGAGCTTGGTCAATTTGAAGAGCACGCGGACGAGTTCGAACTCACCTTTCTTGTCGAGGTCGGCCAGATCGACGTCGGGAACCAGCGGCGGGGGAACGGCGCCGTCTTCGAGGTTCACCAGCATGAGCATCCGCTCGCGGCGGACGAGCGTGTAGCCTTTAGTGAGCAGCACGCCGTTGAGCAAATCGATCGCTTGAGCCGGAGTGTACGAGCGAGTATCGCTGTAGTTGAACGTTCCCTGGGGAGGTGCATCCATCACGAGCGACATGTCGGCCTGCTCGGCGAACCAGTCGAGCACGTCCTTCCATGGAGCGTAACGGAAGTTGAAGGTGAGCTTCACTTCTCCCTTGTCGGTCTTGGCGGTGGAGGCATTGGTGCCTGCAGCCGGAGGTAGTGCCGCCGGTCCCGAAGCGGTGCGATCTGCTGCCGCGGTTGTCGATGGCGGAGTTGTTGTCTTCGTGCTGTCAGCCGCGGCGGTTTTCGGCGTGTCACTGCCGTTGGCACGGCTGTCGGGCGCTGCGGAAGCCGTCGGGGCGGCATCTGTGGCCATGGGTACTGCAGCGTCGGCCGCAAGTCGGCCGGTCAGCTTCTGCCAGTTGATCTTTTGTTCGGGGGTCAGCAGTTCGACGATCTCGCGCTCCAAGCGGGCACGGGCGAATCGCCGCTGGGCCTCGCTACCCTGCGTAGTCGCCCGCTGCAGATCGGCAAGCAAGCCGGCGACCTTTTGGGTCTGCTCCGGAGTAAGAGCCAGCTGCTCGGCGATTTGTGGGTCTGCGAAAGCCTGAACACCGGCGCGGCCGACCTGGATCTGTTTCAGTTTTGCCTGCTGGTCAGGCGTAAGCAGCGCCAGCCCTTTGCTTTCGGTTTCGGCGCGGAACTCGGCCAGCCGGGCGGCCCGCTGATCGGCGGGCAAATTCTTGATGGTTAGCGTAAATTCGATCGCTTCACTTTCTCGCTCAGCCGCGAGGGCCTTAAGCTTATCGGTGGTCTCCGGCGAAAGTTCAAGCTGGGTAGCAACTTGTGGATCGTCGAGCAGCCCAATGGCGCCAAGGAAAGTGTCGTCGGCCAAGACGGCGGTGGCCGAGCTGATGACGAGCGCCAAGCTCAGAAGTACCCGACAGGCAGCAAAACAGTACGGTCGAAACAACGAAGACATTCGTACCTGGCCCCAAACTTCGTGGTCGCCCAGACTAGGACGGGCGAATTGTTGTAAAGTCAGTTCTATCTTAGTCATCCAGTCAATAAACCGGTAGGAAAAAGCCTCCAAATACGGGGCTGGCAACAGGCTTTCACTTTCGCGCGATCGTGGAAATCGGGCATCCGTGCCGACCTTGGCGCAGCCGCGAAACCGGACGGGAGTTGCTTTAACCTTAAACCCCGCTCGGCTACGATGTGGTTGCGGGATCGGCGGATTTTCTGGAAAAATAGGCAACCATCGATGGGGCGAGGTTTGACCAATCAGATGTCGCCAGACGCCGCCGGGCGGCGGAAGGTGTTGTCGTGGTTGGGCCTTACTGGGGCGGCACTTGCGCTTCGTTCGCAGAGCTTCGCTGCCGATTCTCCTACCGTTTTCAAGGTTCCCCCGCAAGAAATGGGCTTCGATCTGCCCCCCGGCGAGGTCCGCCGAGGTAAGGGGGAAACGGTCCAGACCAACGACGAAGCTGGCAAGGCTGTCGTTGGCCGGCTTCACGTAGCGATCGGGGAGGGAGCCCTCGTCCTGCTACCCGATGGCGAACTCGTCGTTCGGAAGGCTGGCAGCTTCGGCCTGACCGATCGATCCTTTGTCCCGGTGACGATGACCGACCTGGGTGCTCGGCTGACGGCTGAGGAATTCAAGGGATTCAAGGCGAAGTCGACCCGTCACTATTTGTACATCTACAACACGAGCGAAGAATTTCAGCTCGCCACCAGCCGCATCCTGGAGACAATGCTGCCCGGCATCAAAGGGTACGCTGAGACCCAAAAGATCGAAGTCACTGAGCCGGCTGTGCCGCTCGTTGTGGTGATGTTTAAAACGGAGGAGGAGTTCAAGAATCACAGCCGGTTGCCGGACGGCGTGGTGGCCTACTACCACACGCTGAGCAACCGCGTGTTCATGTACGAGCAGTCGCAGCTTGGGGCGGTGCGACCCGATATTGCCGTGCAACAGTCGATCTCGACCATCGCTCACGAAGGTGTGCATCAGATTTTGCACAACATTGGCGTGCAGCAGCGGCTGAGCGTGTGGCCGATGTGGCTTAGTGAGGGGCTGGCTGAGTACTTCGCTCCGACATCGACGGGCGCTCGGCTGAAGTGGAAGGGCCCTGGGCAGGTGAATGATCTGCGAATGTTCGAATTGGAGCAGTACCTGAAAAGCCGTGCGGCCGCTAAGCCGGACGGCGAGCTGATCGAACATACGGTGCTCGCCGCTCGACTGACCTCGACTGGTTACGCCACTGCGTGGGCACTGACTCACTACCTAGCCAAAATCCGTCGAGTGGAGTTCAACGACTATGTGCGCGAAGTGAGCCGTCTCGGACCCCTGGAAGCCTTTGGGGATATCGCCGGGCCGGGACTGGTGCGTGAAAATCTGGTCCTGTTCAAAAGGTTCTTCGGCGATGATCTGGCGGCGCTCGAATCACGGCTGGTCGCTCACCTGAAGAAGCTGCCCTACAGCGACCCGTTTCAGGGTTTGCCGCACTGCGTGGCCACGATTGTCGTGAGCGACGGCAAAAAAGTGCAGCGGGACGCGAATACGTTTCATTCGCCCACGTTGGCCCAGAAATGGCTGCGAGACCTGCTCGAAAAAGTGCCGGCAGCGCAGCGCAGTGGCGCGCAAACGAATATTCGACTGTTTCCCAATCGGACTGCAGCCGAGGGTTACGCTACCCAGTGGCTCCGCGGCCGCTGACTCTGCACATGTCGCAGGCATCTTACTCGTGCAGACTTTCGCGAGTCAGGGCACGGGTAAGTGCCGTTTCAACGAAGCGCTGCAAATCGTTGTCAAAGCGGCTATTGTGGCATTGCCGGCCCCGGCTGATAATTACCTTCGGCAATCTCAATCTGCCGAGGCGTGAGAAGGAGCGACAGCCATGCGACGTATCGGGCTCTTCCTTTTAATCGCAGTATTGTTCGCTGCATTCTCGGATCGTGCTGAAGCTGGACACGGGCACTGGCACCGCGGCTGGCATGGGGGCCATTGGCACCGACACGGCGGCTGGGCCCCGTATCGCTATGGTGGCTACTGGGGAGGTTGGGGCGGACTGTCTGTTTCGTTCGGCTATCCCGGCTACGGTTTTGCCGGCTACGGGTTCGCCGGCTATCCGGCATACGGATATGGCTACCATTGCTATCCGCCGCTCGATTTTTGCCCGCCGCTCCTCGACGGCTGCTACGGTTACTCGGGGCTGACGTTTGGCGTTTATCCGTCGGTCAATCGCGTTAGGTATTTGCCCCGAGCGAACTACGTCGAGTACAACCTCGACACCAGCTATGAGCCGGCCGAACTTGCCTATGGGCCGCTCGCTGTGAAGCAGTTCCTCGGGCTCGATCGCAACTTTGCGCTGGGCCCACTACGACAGCCGGCGCCGCTGCTCGCAGATAGCGGCAAAACCGTCCGCCTCAAAGTGCGGACATCGAATGCCGAGTCTCGCCGCCGAGCCGATCGATACATGGCGCAAGGGGATGAGCTGTTTTTGAAGCACAACTGGCACTCCGCGCTGCAGAAGTACAAGTTGGCGGGGCAGCTTGCCCCGGACGTTGCCGAGTGTTTCTGGCGACAGGGACACGCTTTGGTCGCCGTCAATCAGTTCGGCCAGGCGGCGGACGCATTTCGCCGAGCTTTGCTGCTCAACGAAGACACCGGGCGCGGCGGATTTCGCTTGTCAACGCTTTATGCAGACAGCGAAGCTGCGAAGAACTCGCATCTCGAAGCGCTCGCCGCAGAGGCCCTCCGCTCCACGATCAGCTCCGATGCCTATTTTCTGATCGGCATAACTCTGCACTACCACGGAGAGCCCGAGCGTGCCCAAAAGTTCCTCACCCGCGCGGCAGAGCTGTCATCCGAAGACGCCAGGCTGGTGGAAGCTTTCCGGGCTCCGGAACCATCCCCGGGGCTGCCGTCGCTCGTGCTGCCGGTGAAAACGGAAGAGACGGAAATCTGAGGGGAAGGTTATCAGTTTCCAGGACTCAGTTTTCAGTTGCTGAGTTGTACGCATAGCAACTTCGCAACTGAAAGCGGACGGCTAAAAAGGCTCACGAAGCTCGCCGCTGATTGGCCATTTGCTGGGCGAGCAGGTCGAGCTGGCCCTTCAAGTCCGCCATCAACAGTTGCGGACTCGCCCCTTCGGCCATGTGGACGTAGAACGACTGAGCCGGCGAACTGTGCGTGGTGCTGAGCATCGTGGTCGCATGGCGAAGTTGATGCAGCTGGCTGTCGAGCTCGCTAAGCGTTTGATCGGTCTGTCGTGTGCTGCGCCATAGGCCTTCCAACTGCATCACCAGGCCGAGGATCAAGCTGGCCTGGCCAGCTAAGGCAAGCGGCAGGCCGAGCGACCAAAGATCGCCGCGATCCGCAATAAATGCCCAGCCGAGCAGCACGCTGCCACAGACGAACGTGGCCAGTCCAAGCGCGATCAGTAGCCAGGCTCCCCAGTTCGATCGTTCAACCGGCTTCGTCGGCGACGGCGCACTCGCGATCGCCTGCATCCGTGCCATGGCCGACGGAATCGGGGCCGGCGACAGTGGCTGATAAGGAACTGCTGCCCGAGGGGCGGCTGGGGTTGGCTCTGTAGGAGTAGTTCGCCTCAGCCGATCGACGAGTCGGTTCACATCGCGTAGCTGCGCGTCGAATTTCCAGTCATCGACGGGGAGCGGAGGGCCGGCCAACAGTTCTGCAAGCGAGGAGTCGTCGAAGTCAATGTTCGGGTGTGGAAGCGTGGCGGTTTCCTCGACATCCGCTTCCGGCGATCCTTCGTTGAGGTAAGAAGCACAGAAGTCAGGTGATTCGGCCGATGTGCCGTCAAATGCTGCACCGCACCGGGGGCAGCGATCGGCTGCCGACCCACTGGCCGTTCGGTTCGGAACGTCTTGATGACAAGTCGCACACCACATGACCGAAAGTGCTGCCTATCTTCGCTAGCGGTACAAACGAGTGGCACGTTGAACGGAGCAGCCGCGCCTCAGCTAATCAAATCGGTCAGAGCAGCGATAAACTGTATCGATTCCGCTGACTTTCCCGTCCTGGGGTGGTTCGGCCGTCGCCGCCAGGGGTGATTGCCGTAAGGTTTGCAGTCCGCGATGGTATTAGAGCGATCAGCCTGCTAGCGAAGGGTTTGGGGTTGGACATGCTCGCTAGGCTCGGCGCTGACTAATTTCACCTTGAGGGATACGCGTTATGACGAAGTTTCATGGATGGGCAGCCAAGGGAGCGAAGCAACCGCTCGAACCGTTTGAATTCGATCCAGGTCCACTCGGCGCCGAGGACGTCGAGATTGCCGTCGAGCATTGCGGCATCTGCCACTCCGACCTTTCGATGATCGACAACGAGTGGATGAGTTCCAAGTATCCGCTGGTGCCAGGTCACGAGGCGATTGGCCGGATCACGGCGGTCGGTTCCGCCGCAAAGGGCCTCAAAGTGGGGCAGCGAGTTGGTGTCGGCTGGAATTCGGGTAGCTGTATGCACTGCCGGCCCTGTCTTTCCGGTGACCAGCATCTGTGTCCCAATGCCCAGCCGACCATTGTCGGCCATCACGGTGGTTTTGCCGATCGGATGCGAGCCCATTGGGCGTGGGCGATTCCGATTCCGGACGGTTTGAACGCAGCCGAAGCTGGCCCCCTGCTTTGCGGCGGGGTAACCGTGTTCTCGCCCCTGATCCTGAATGACATCCGCCCGACGGACTCGGTCGGGGTTGTCGGCATTGGAGGTCTCGGGCACCTGGCGCTGAAGTTTTGCCGCGCTTGGGGCTGCGAGGTGACGGCATTTACATCGAGTCAATCCAAAGCGGAGGAAGCGAGATCGTTTGGAGCGCATCACGTACTTGCGACTCGCGACGAAGCGGAGATCAAATCCGCGGCGCAGCGTTTTGACTGCCTCATCGTCACGGTCAACGTACCGCTGGACTGGAAGGCGATGATTGACACTCTGAAGGTAAACGGTCGATTGCACGTCGTCGGTGCTGTGCTCGAACCGATTCGCGTTTCGGCGATCGATCTGATCTGGGGACAGCGCCGAGTCACGGGTTCGCCTACCGGTTCCCCGGTGCGAATCTCCGAGATGCTGGAGTTCTCAGCGCGACACAACGTGCTGCCGCAGACGGAGCATTTTCCGCTGGAGCGCGTGAATGAGGCACTCGATCGGTTGCGCGAAGGGAAAGCACGCTACCGGATTGTGCTCGACATGCCGAAAAGCTGAGCTCGAGGAGCTAGTATTGGGCGAGCGGGGGACGAAAGTCCCCCGAGTTTGCGCCCGGATTGAGGGTGACGAACTGCGAAATCGAGAATCGATTTCCTCGGGGCACTCTCGTCCCTTGCTCGCCGTCATTCGGTCATTCCAGCGGTTCGCCCCGCAGCCACTTGGCGAGCAACTCGATGTCAGCCGGTGAGAGCAAGGGCTGTTTTGTCGGACCGGCGCCAGTTCTTCCGAAGGCTGGCATCCGGTCGTTGTCCTCCGGATAGAACTGCTCGTGCGTTGGATCGCTGATCATACCGATCAGCCATTCGCGCGAGCCGTAGCCAGTCAGGTCGGGTGCGCTGCCGAGGTCGCCGTTGTCGCGGAATTTGTGGCAATCGGTGCAGGCGGAGTTGGTAATTGCCGTGGTCAGCGCTTCGCGGCCCTTCTCGAGCGAGCCATCCTCCATCGCCTTCTTGTCCGCTTCCGCTTGAGCTGGCAAGGCAGCTTCGGCGGAGAGTGCGTTGACCAGCGACGCGAGAGTCATTTTTCCGGCGTCGTCGAGTTCGCCGAGGTCGTCCTTGACAAAACCAACCATCTCGCCGTCGACGTGCGCAGTGTTGCCGAAGTAACGTTCGCCAGCGATTTGCTCGGGATGGAGCAACCCGGTGAGCCAGTCGCGACTCGCAAAGTCGTACAAGTTCGGCGCGCTCGGCTGGCGAGCGGCGATGCCATGCCCTTCCTGATCGGTGTGGCTATGACAAGCGGCGCAGTTGCTCGTAAACAGTCGTACGGCTCGTTGCTCGGCAGTCTCCGGTTCGGCCTTTTGCGCACCGATGACGTCCGGCAGCGGTTCACTGGTAGTGCGCGCAATCGCAGCCGCAGCGCGGGCCCGTTCCTCGCTGTGCTGCAGGATCGGCCGCGGATCTTTTGGATCGTAATAGTCGCCGCGGAGCCAGTCGACGATGAGGGAAAGCTCACGCAGGCTGACGCTGTTATTCTCCGGATGCTTCAGATCGGCCGCAAACGACGGCATCCGGTCGTTTTCCAAGCGATAAAACCGTTCATGCGACGGATCGCTGACGAGCCCCATCATCCAGTCATACGATCCGTAGCCGGTCAGATCGGGCGCTAGGCCTAACTGGCCGTCCGTTCCCAGCCGATGACAGCCGCGGTTGCAGTTCTGGTTGATGAGGCCAACGCCTCGCGCGATCAGCGCGGTGTCTTTTGCATCCTCATCGGCCTGTGAGTGCAACTGTGCCTGGGCCGACAATGCCGCGACGATGGCATCTACGTCTTCGTCATGCTTTTTTGGATCGTCTTTCAGCAGATCAGCATGCGCCTTCACCCACTCGACCATTCGTCCGTCGCGGTGGTTGGTATTGCCGAAGTAGTTGGCGATCACCGGGCGACGATAAGCAGCGGGATCGTGCTTCAGTGCATCGGCAGGCGGATCGACCTTGCCATACTCAATGCTGGCGATGCGATCGGGATTGAGCAGGCCGCGAATCCACTCGCGTGAGGCAAAGCCATACAGATTTGGAGCCCCATTGGGCGTTTCGTCGTAAACAATGTCTCCCTTGTCGTCCTTCTGCACCTTGCCTTCGGCTCCAAGCTTTGGCAATTGAGCCTGGCTGGCAAACCGCGGGCTTTCAGTCCCTTCCAGATCTTTTGGATTGCGATAGTCGTGGCAGCTGGCGCAGTGCTGCGCGAAAAGTTTGGGTCCATGCGTCAGCGGATCGTTGCGCAACAGGTAGACAGCGCCTTGCTTGGGGATCCAGCGGGCCTCGGAGATGGTTTCACCATCGGCCGACACCTCACGGCGGCGGATGAGCTCGTGGATGCGGTGCGATTCCTCCTCGGCTTCCTTCTTCGCGGCAATGAACTCGCGCGAAGCAAAGATTTTTTCCTGGTGCTCGGCCGGGTCGAGCTTCAGCTTCTCGGCGACGTAGACGAAGTAGTCTTCGCTCAAGGCCATCACCGTCAGCGCACCCGCTCCACCGAGCAGCAGCACGACGAACGCCACATTGAACCGATGACCCCACTGCGAGCGCCCGATGAGCGGCAGCAGAAACAGCACGAGCATAACCAGGCCGGGAATCACCAGCGCTCCGATGATTTCGGCAGTGCCGTGGAAGTACTTCAGCAATTGAAAAAGGAACAGGTAATACCACTCAGGTCGGGCAGCCGAGTAGGCGCGCGAGGGGTCAGCGGGTGCACCGAGTTCGGCGCCCTTCCCCTCAATGGTAAAACTCCCGTTTAGCAGACTGCCGACGTCGAAATGCACTACGCATAGCAGCACCACACCAAGGAGCACCAGGCAACCGACTGCATCAAGCAGCACCTGGTGCGGCCAGAAGTATTGGTCCGGGCGGCCAGCTGTGATCTTGGCGGTGATGCCGTGCTTGCGAAACAGGGCAATGTGCAGCACCAGGAAAATGACCAGCAGCACCGGCAGCACGCCGGCATGCATGGCGAAGAACCGGGTCAGCGTGTGGTGGCCGTACTCGTTTCCGCCGATCGCGATCTGCTGCAACTCCTTGCCGACAAACGGCACCAGCGTCATCAGGTTGGTCGCCACATTCGTGGCCCAATAACCCTTCTGATCCCACGGCAACAGATAGCCGGTCAGACCAAGCCCAAGCACAAGCTGCATCAGAATGAGACCGAGCCAATAGTTGAACTCGCGCGGCGCGCGATAGGCGCCATCCACCACCACCTGCAGTAAGTGCAGGCCCATCACCACGACCATCGCCTGGGCCATGAAGTGGTGTACGCCGCGCAGCAGCCAGCCGCCGGTCATTTCGTGCTGGATATAGTATACGCTCTCGTATGCCGTCTGGCCGCTCGGGCTGTAGGCCATCCAGAGAAAGATGCCAGTGATCGCCTGCACGACGAAGGCGAACGTGAGCATGCTGCCGGTTACATAGCGCCAGCGCGCGCCGCTGGGAATGTTCTCGTAGAGCGCTTCGTTGAGCAGTTGATGAACGCTGGTGCGGTGGTCGAACCAGCTGGCGACTCTTTGAATCATGTGGGCTTCGCCTCTTGCGTGGCCTTGCCGGGATAATAGTTGATGAACTCGATCCAGACCTCTCCCTGCTTCAGCTTGTCTTCGTCAACCGGCAACTTGTCCATGTCGCGTGGGCTGGGGGACGGCATGATCCGCTGGCCGTCTAGCTTGAACGCGCTGGTGTGGCAGGGACATTGAAAAAGCTTGCGATCACCCGAGTAGGCTACGAAGCAACCAGCGTGCGGGCAGATGGCGTTGAAGCACTCGACGCTATTGCCCTGACGTCGCAAGTAGACGGCGCCGATCGGCTGATTTGGCTCGCGGTTCCAGGCATTGGTTTGATCGGCGATCACCGGTACTTGAACTGGCGTGCCGTCGGTGGGCAGGGCTTCCAGCGTCGCTACGCGCCGCATCGGCTGGCCTGAACCACTGCCGGAGCCGCTTGCCTTGCGCTTCAAGATCGGATCGAGGAATACGAGCAGCCCAGCACCGAACGGGAAGATGGCGACGACGGCTCCGAGAATTGCAGCCATCGCCGCAACCAGCATGTTGCGCCGCGGCGTGTCGGAAAAATGTGATTGCGGCTCATGCGACGGCCGAACCGCATCGCCACCTGGTGCGGCATGCGGGTTGAGCGACTTGGGCATGCGAGAACTCCGGGATTATCCGAGCTATTTCGTGGGACGGACATCCAACCGTCTACGAAAGAATGGGAGAGGCTAACGGTGGGCTTCGCAAAGGTGGGGACGATCGTTGAAGGGCAACGAAATCACACTCGCACCGCCGCAGTGTGACTTCCGTCCCCCTTGCGATCGCTTAGTGCGATTATCGCATGGCTGCGCGCACAGCGTCAAGAACTTGCTGCTCGACCGACTTAAGGTCCCCTTCAACAAAGGCGCCGGCGGCGGCCTTGTGTCCGCCACCTTTGAACTGCTGCGAGAGCTTGCTGCAGTCGACCTTGGAGCGGCTACGGAAGCTGATTTTGAAACCGCCCGTTTGCTGCTCGACGAAGATCACGGCCACTTCCGTTCCTGCGATGCCGAGCAGGTTGTTCACCACGTCTTCGGTGTCGCTGGGCAAGGCGCCGAGCTTGGTGAAGTCCTCTTTGAGTACGTGAGTATAAGCAAGTCGGCCGTTCAACTCGTTTTCGATCCGTGACAGAATCACGCCGCGGAGTTTCACGCGGCCGAGCGTGTCTTGCTCATACAGCGCTTTGTAGATCTCGGCAGGCGAAGCGCCGGCGTCGATTAATGTGGCCGCCATCCGATAGGTGTAGGCGCTGGCCGATCCATAGCGAAACCAGCCGGTGTCGGTTGAGATGGCTGCGAACAGCGGCGCGGCCATCGCCGGCGTGAGCTTCACGCCCAATGCTTCTGCCGCCTCAACGACGAGCCGGCCCGCCGCTTCGGCGGTGGTGTTTTTGAACAGCTCAGCGCCGAGGTCGTCCTCACTCAGATGATGGTCGACGATGATCTTTTTGCAGTCGAGTGCCTTGAGCACTTCGCTCATCGGACCCAGTTGCTGCCAGGCGCTCGTGTCGAGCACCATGATCACTTCGGTGTCGCGCAATTCGTCGAGCGTTACATTCTCGCCGATCACTCCGATGCGTTTGGCCGGGTCGATGAACGACAGGTTCGGCGGTGTGGCCATGCCGTTGACGATCCGCACTTTTTTACCGAGCGCTTCAAGTACGCCGGCCATTCCCAATTCGCTGCCGAGGGCATCGCAATCGGGCCGGATGTGGCTGGTGAGTAAAAACCGCTCGTGGGCATGAACGATTTCGGCGAAGCGTTTCCAATCGATGGTCATCGGTTCGTACCGCCATTTCCTAAGGCAAGTGATTCGTTGGCAACGCGGCGAGACTCCGCCACGTCCTTGTTGAGTTGATCCTTCAGCGCATCGACCGATGGGAACGGCACCACATCGCGCAGCCGAGCCAGGAAGTCGACCTCTAGCGGCTGCGAGTAAAGGGTACCTTCGAAACCGATCAGATGGACCTCCACTTTCACGCTGTGCTCACTGAAGGTCGGATTCGGCCCGACGTGGATGGCAGCTGGCCAGATCTTACCTTCTTTACCGCCATCGCTAACCACGGCTCGGCCCGCGTACACGCCGATCGGCGGAGTGAGGGTGTCAATCGCGTCGACGTTGGCGGTCGGAAAACCGAGTTTATGCCCGCGGCCGACGCCGTGCGTGACCATGCCGCGAATGCGATACGGCTGGGTCAACAGCGACCGGGCCGCAGCGACATCGCCCCGCTGAACGGCAGCTCGTACTCGGCTACTGGAGACATAGTCGCCGTCGACGACGAGCGGCTCCACGATTTCGAGCTTCACTCCCGTCCCTTCACATAGCTCTCCCAGGCGAGCGACATTTCCCGAGCGACCTTTGCCGAAGAAGAAGTTCGGCCCTTCGACCATCGCCCGAGCGTCAAGACGATCACGCACGATTCGCTGGAAGAACTCGTCAGCCGTGAGCGAAAGGAGTGCCTCATCGGTTGGATAGGCGATGACCGCCGACACACCAAGCTCGGTGAGCAACTGCACCTTACGATCGGTCCAGGTCAGAGGAGGCGGCGCGACTTCGGGGCGGAGCAGCCGCACGGGATGTGGATCGAATGTGAAAACGATTGCGGGGCCGACCGCCATCTCTGCTTGCCGCTTTAGCCGATCGACAATCCGCGCATGCCCCAGGTGTACGCCATCGAAATTGCCGATGGTAACAGCTCCGCCGCGAAGCTCGGCAGGAAGATTGTCGAGGGAAGTGATCAGTTGCACGCTGAATTATGGAGCGGGATGGGCGGTGAGGCAAAGGGGCGAAGAAGTCGTAGCCGGAAGATAACATCTTCCGGAGATTCCTCGAGTGGACGCTCCTCGCGCAATCTCTCCGGAGAGTGTTATCTTCCGGCTGCCTTAGAGGGGTTGGTCGCCCAGCGTACGAAAGGCGTGCGGCAGGTACTGGATCAAGTCGCTGGCAATGAGCGAAACTTGCCCGACCTCCGCCACCGCCAGGTCCCCAGCGAGGCCGTGGAGGTGAGCTCCGAGCTGGGCCGCGTCGAAGGGTGGAAGATGCTGGCAGACTAAGGCGGTGACCAGGCCCGTGAGGACATCGCCTGTTCCGCCGGTGGCCATGCCGGGATTGCCAGTCGTATTCAGCGCTTCACGCCGGCCGTCGGTGATGAATGTATGGCGACCCTTCAGCAGCACCACGATGCTGTGTTCGGCGGCGAGGCGGCGAGCGGCTTCGATTTGAGCATCGCGATCTTTTTCACTCACGCCGCTGAGTCGGGAGAATTCCTTTGGATGCGGTGTGATCACTCGCGGCCCGGCCGGTTGGGCGAGCTTGTTCTGTCGAGCGGCCAGGGCATTGAGCGCGTCCGCGTCGAGTACCATCGGCGCGGCGACATTGGCGTACAGCCAGCTGACGAGCTCGGTCAGATCGTCGGACTGTCCCAGCCCCGGCCCGCATGCGAGGCAGCTTGCCGTTCTGCTAAGTTCAAAGATCGCCTCGCGAGCTTTCAGCGAAATGCGACCGCCGTCATCGCAGGCTAGAGGCGATGTCATATAGGACGGCTCGATCGCGGCGACCGTATCGAGGCAGCAGTCGGCCACTGCCAGACGCACCAGCCCTGCTCCGCCCCGCAAGGCAGCCATGCCCGAGAGGGCGATCGCGCCCGTCATCCCGCGCGAACCGCCGACCAGTACAGCCCGGCCGAAATCTCCCTTGTTGCTGTCAGGCCGGCGAGCTGGCAAACGGGGAAGCGACGATTGCAGTGGTAGAGACATCGCGGCCATTCAAAGAAGGTTTGGTCTATCGGCGCCCGACGAATCGATTCGACGGCCGCTCTGCCGGGCGATCATTCCCGCAACATAGCCCGCTTTGAAGCCGGCGTCGATGTTGACAACCGTCACATTCGAGGCGCAGCTATTGAGCATGCCCAACAGCGCGGCGACCCCACCAAAGGCGGCCCCGTAACCGACACTCGTCGGCACGGCGACGACTGGGCAATCGACATGGCCGCCGACCACGCTCGGTAACGCGCCTTCCATGCCGGCACAAACGACGACCGCATCGGCGCCGACGATTTCCGGCAAACGTGCCTGAAGGCGATGAGGCCCGGCCACCCCGATGTCCTGGATGAGCGAGACGTCGATGCCCATCCAGTCCAGCGTTTCGCGAGCTTCTTCGGCCACGTGGAGGTCGGTTGTGCCGGCAGTCACCACGACCACCCTTCCCTGCTTCGCCGCCGCTTGATATCCGGCCGGCTCGACGCGGAAGATCCGTCCCGCCGCGTTGTAGCGTCCCTGGGCAAATTGCTGCAGCAGCGCCTCGGCTTTTTCAGCAGCGACCCGTGTTGCGAGCACGGGAATGCCTTCGCTGAGCAGCCGCTGAAATATCTTCGTCAAAGTGGCGGTGCTTTTTCCCTCACCGTAAACCACCTCGGGAAAGCCGCAGCGACGTCGCCGGTCGAGATCGATGACGGCCTCGCCCAGATCGGCTTCCTGCGGAGCCTTTGCGAGCGAATCGCTGAGCCTTTCGACGAAGGCATCCTTAGCGAGCGATCCGGCGAGCAGTTGCTGGGCCAGTTGTTCAAGCTGTTGGCGGTCCATGCCGCCGTTTTAGGGTCGAAGGCAGCTTCTCGCAACGGGATGCAGCGGCTGCCTTAGCGCGACATTAGGCCCAGTGAGCCAGTGGTAACAAATCCGCCCATTCCACGCCTGGGAGGGGGAGTCCGGCGACCGGCTGGACCATAAACAAACGCCAATTGGCATTCCCGTCCCCATGCAATGGAGTTCTCACCCATGGTCCCCGTCGTCACCCCGAATGTGCTGCTGCTACAATCCGCCGCCCTCGCCGCCGCTTCAGCGGAATCGGTAATCCCCCCAGAATCGAGCAAACCGCGGGTTTGGCCGGTTTTCCTTGGTTGGATCCTAGCGCTGTTGAGTGGGACAGCCGCCACCTTCATTTGCTTTATCATGCTCGGACTTACCATTGGCGTCGTTGTGGGCTTTCAAGGCGGCGACGCCGCGGCAATCCAAGCCCGTTACCAGGCCGCGCTTGCCAACCCACTGCTTGCCCTGCTACTGACACTCGTGCCGTTCCAACTCGGCATGGCAGCTTTCGTGTTGCTTGCCGCCCGCCGCTCGAAGGAGCCGATCCGGGAGCGAATCGGCCTCATCCCGGCATCTGGCCAGCGGGTGGGCATTGTGAAATTGGCTTCGCTGGCTGGCTTCACTTTGTCGACAGCGCTGGCCACGGTGATCGGACTCACCCTGCTAATGGGTGCACCGGCGGCTAATGTGATCGGCAACGCGATCAATCAAGACTCGCTCCTCGCTATCACGGTGGTAAGCATTCTCCTCAGCCTCGTGCCGGCTATCGTGGAAGAAGTGGTATTCCGCGGGTTCATTCAGCGCCGGTTGTTGCAGCGCTGGTCACCGAAGGTGGCAATCGCCGTCTCCACGCTGCTGTTCGCCCTCATGCATTGCGATTCGCTGCACCATGTGATCACGGTGATTCCGCTAGGCATCGTAACGGGTCTCCTGGCCTACCGGACTGGCTCGGTGAAGGCTGGCATTGTCGTGCATGCCCTGCACAACGGCGGCCTGGTCGTGATCTTCACCGCCCTCCGGATGCTTGAACCGGCCATCGGCCAGGAAGCCGTGGGCATGCTGATGATCGGCGGCGGTCTGACAATGCTGCTCGCTGGTGGCTTGGCGGTTGTGTCGCTCCTGCGGAAGGATCGCACCGTCGAAGCCGACCACAACCCGTTTGCTCTCAATGTAGAAGCTTCGCTCGGTCAGGCAGCTTGAGCCGATAGGGGCGGCGGGATTGCGACCCAAGTCGCGATCTGACAACGATCTGCGTGTTTGGCCCTAGAGCTGTGAAAACCGCTGCCACGAGTCGACCGTCTTAACCGGAGGGGACTGCGCTTCAAGTGCGGTCCCCTCCGGTATTTTAGTGGCGTCATCAATTTTCAGGGAGCGAGCCATGACCGATCTCAATCGTCGTAGTCTGGTCAAACTGGCAGCCGGAATGGCTATGGGGGCTGCGGCAACCGGAACTGGTACGGCGACAGCAGACGAGTCCGACTTCCTCTTCCCTGCAAGGCCGGCGGACGGCAAGGCCAAAGACGAGGCCCTGCAACAAGCGATCAACTACCCGTATTCGTATATGTTTTCGGAACAGGTGAATGTGAAGCTCGAAGGGGACCGTCACAGCCGAGACATGGTGATCACTTCAGCGCTCGACGCGAATCAGCGAGCCACCAAGCACTACATCCGTTCGGGCACGATGCGCATTTTTCGGGCGAACGCCGACTTGGACGAGTTCACCAAGCAGGGCGGCCTCTACTGGCGTTTCAATGGCAAGGACGGGACGGTGCAGTTCAAGAAGGCCGGCGCCGTCGTGATGGTGGTCCGCGACCACGATGACAACGTTCGCTTCTATACGTTGCAACTCGACCTGCGCTGTTGATGTTCCGATTGCCGCGTCTGTACCGCTTATAGCGCGGCGCATGCCATATTCCTGCGGCTGAGCAGAACCTAGATTTGCGGCAGGGTCTTGCGCGAAAGTCGTCGGACTCGTTGGTTCAGCTACTGAATAAGGAACGCGGCATGCCCCGGCGCGCTTTTGATTGGCTGGTCGTGAAATGGCAATGGCCTTACGCAGCGTTGTTCGCTGCGGGCGTTCTGCTGGCGATCTCGCCGCTGGTGTTTCAATTTGCTGGCCTGGCGCTCGGCCTCATCTTCTTGCAGATGCCGATTTACATGCTGCATCAGTACGAGGAGCACACGGGGGATCGGTTCCGTTTGTGGGTGAACCGGATGCTTGGTCACGGCGACGTGCTCACACCAACGGCGACTTTCTGGATCAACTCGGTTCTCGTTTGGGGCCTCGACCTCGTGGCCCTCTACCTCGCATGCTTTGTCGATCTATCGCTCGGCCTGATCGCGTTCTATCTGCCGATGCTCAACGCCTTCGGACACATCATTCCTTCGCTCGTCAAACGCCAGTACAACCCGGGCCTCGTTACGAGCGTGGTGTTGTTCCTGCCCGTTGGTCTGGTTAGCACATACCTCGTCTCGCAGGCAGCCGGCTGCGAGTTGCGAGACCATCTGCTGGCGCTAGGCGTGGCGATCGCCGTACACGGAGTGATCATCGCTCATGTACGCCGGCGAATCGCGATGCTGTCGCCCGCTCGGCAACAAGCGGCATTGGCTTAGGCGAGGATTCGCTTAAAAGGCCCTGGGGGCAACGCTTCGCTAAGTCCCCTGTAGCCGCTTGTTTTCCTCTTCGTGCTCTCCGTCCGGACGACGGCGAGCCTTCTACTTCGGCCGTTCGTTCATGACGTCGGTGCGGTCGCGGCCGAAGTCGAAATCTTCCGGCGACGCGCTGACGTCTTTCAGGAAGCGGCGGCGTTTGCGGTTGCCGGCTTTCTTGATGTCGCGTTTCAGCTCGCGGAGGAAGCGTTTCTCGTCGTTCATCGACCCTCTCCAGCCATTGCCTGGCGATTCGCCATGCAGCTGAGTGACGGGCGATCCTGTGAAAAGGTTCGCTCGCAAAGATTCACGGACCTTTCCCTCGCTGTGCTCACCTGGCGATGCCGGCAGACGGTCAACCGCCTGCTGAATTCTTAGCGCGAGATCCCGGGAGGGCTAGCGGTTCCAGCGAGTTTGCCGCGCCACGCTGACATTGCTCCGGGACTTGAGACCGCGGCACATCGGTTGCAACCGCCTGCCAACGGGAACAACGTTCTTTCTGGCTAGGAGGCACACAATGTCCGCAACATCCATCCTACAAATCACTGCCGTAGTCGCCTGCGGTATGATTGCCGCGCCGCTTACTGCCAACGCACAGCATGGCCGAGGCATCGACCGCATGGAGTCTTTAGGAGCAGCGATCGAAAAAGATGGCGCTCGTCTCTACCACGAAATCCGCAACGAGGTCTACGACCGACAAACTCGCAGCCAGATGCTGGCTGACGCTCAGGCTGTCTATAACAGCGGCCGTCGGATTCAGGAACTGGCTCATCACGGCCGGATGAACTCTGTCCATCGTGAGGTTGCCGCCATTGAGCGATCCGTGAAGCGACTCGATCAATTCGCTCACCAGCTCGGCCGGCATGTGACGGCCTATCGTCACGGGGATCACCTGCACGCCGAACACAGCCACGGCGTCGATACCAGACGCATGCAGCGCTTGGTGCACGACCTGAGCGACACCACAGAGCGTCTGGACGAAATGCTGCATCACGATCACGAGCATGCTGCTCCGCCGCCGCCACAGCCGGCTTATTCACGAGACAACAGCAACGGCATACGGATCGGCGGCCAAGGATTCAGCATTCAGTTCGGTCGTTAAGACTCAAGGCGATACTTAATAGAATTTCGGCGGGGCATCGTGACTGACGCCCTGCCCGCATGCTCGGTCGAAACTCCACTCTATCGTCCGGCTGCTTCGGCAGCTTCCACCGGGCGGTGGCGAGGGACCATCGAGCGGAAATCGCCGAGGTTCCACGGGCCGATGTACGGTTGGTTCAGATCGACTTCGGCCATTGCCACCGTGCCCCATTTCTCGGCCTGGGCCAGCGGTTTGCCGGAGGGATCGTACACGGCGGAGATCATCCAGCCGTCCTTGGGCTGCATGAAGGTACTGCTGATTACGTAGACATGGTTTTCCGCCGCGCGGGCGGTCGCCAGACGCGGATTGCAGCCCCAGACGGGCCAGGCGATCACTTCCGCTCCCCGGTTGCTCAACTCACGAGCCACTTCTGGGAAGAAGCCGTCGTAGCAGACCATCATGCCGACTTTGCCGAAGCGGGTTTCGAACACGGGATATTCGCTCCCGGGTGCAATGCCGCGAGCCGCTTCGCCGTGCGGCAGGCAAACTTTGCGATACTTCCCAACTAGATTCCCTTCGGGCCCCAGCAGCACGGCCGTGTTGTAGACCAGATGCCGGTCTCGCTCGTAGAGGCTCAGCACAATATGCAGATCGTGCTTTTTTGCCAACTCGCCAAAGTATTCTGTGGAAGGCCCAGGAACGCCTTCCGCGAGTTCATACGACAGCGGCTTCTCGCCCACGCCTGCCGACGGCACTGTCTCGCCGAGCACGACCAGGTCGGCCCCCTGCTCCGCCGCTTCGGCGATGAGTGGTGCGAACTCCTCGCAGTTCTGCCTTGCTGACTTGCCGGAGGGTTTGTAGTGCACCGTCGCCAGTCGAACTTTGCGTGGCTCCGGCGGCGAGGTCTTTTCCAGTACGACTTCGCTGTATTCGACGCGGCCGTTCGGAGCCCATTGCAAGTGCAACTCGACAATCGCGCGCGTAGCCTTGCTCGGAACGCGGTAGATGCCGCCCACCGTAGTCCAGCCGTTTGCATCGGTTGTACTGTCGGTCGGATGCTCTGGTTCCGCGGTCGGCTCATGGCCCAGCTCCTTCACCTGCTCGGGCGGCACATCGGCGGAGACCATTTTGCCGGCGTCGTTCTCCCAGCGAATGCGAACTAGGGCGCTGCGGCGGGGCGAGTCGACGCGGGTGAGCTTGCGAAGGGCTTGGAAGCGAACGTGCTCACCGCCGGTCACCGAAAACGTCTTTTCGAACCAGCCGTCGAGTCCTTCTCGGCCGTCGTGCTCGATGACAAAGCTCCCCGTATCCTTCGGCCCATTGCTAGCCGCGAAAGCAAATGCTGGCCGAATCTCCTCCCGTGGTGACATGGCCGACCACCCCTCCGGGAGGTCGATGTCAACTTCCGCCCCGGCAGAAAATCCGCAGCTCAGAACGCCACAGACCAGCAGCAAACGAATCGCAATCTTTTTCAGCGTCCGACGCATAATATTTCCTCTTTTGCGAGCCGAGTTCGCTAATCTAACCGCTTGTGACACCGATTGCACGTTGCTGGGTTCTCTTCCAGTCGTTGGTGACGTGATCCGTCAGGCACGGGGTGCCTGACCTACGGCCTTGGCTGTCACAAATTGGCGTTCGTATCCGTCCTTTCTCTAGAACCAGGATGGCCGCCGCTGTTTCGACGATCGCCGCCTGGTTTGCTTCCACGGAGATCGAAGTATGCCACGCAGCTTGTTGGTTTTAGTGTTCGGCTTGGGCCTTTGCATGGGTGGAGCGGCCATGGCCCTCCACGACCATGGTCATGACGGAGAGCGCGTCAAAGAGCTTGCCGCGCGGGACATCATCGAGAAGCTCGACGGCAAGGATGCCGGCGTCACGTTCGTCGAAGTGACCATTGAGCCTGGCCAGGAGGGTGCGGCGCATCGCCACCCAGGGCCCGGTTTTGTCTATGTGATTGAAGGCGAGTATGAGTTGGGAATCGACGATCAGCCGACCAAGCGATTCAAAGCGGGCGAGGTCTTTTATGAACCGACCGGCTGTCTGCATCGCGTGTCCAGGAATCCGGCGACGAAGGGGCGGACTCGTTTGATTGCTGTGGTGTTGCACCCACGCGGGGCTAAGGAGATTGCGATTCCGGAGCCACAGAAGAACTAGTTGCCGGGCGACGTAAGGCAAAACAGAACTGGTCGTTCACTGGATGAAGGAGAGATGTCATGAAAGTCGTGATTATTGGTGGCAGTGGTCTGATCGGTAAAAAGTTGTCGAGCTTGCTGCGTGCATTAGGGCACGACGTTGTTTCGGCTTCGCCGAGTTCGGGGGTCAACGCGGTGACCGGTGAAGGAGTGGCCGGCGCACTTGCGGGCGCTCGAGTGGTGGTTGACGTCTCCAACTCGCCATCGTTTGAAGACCGTGCGGTGCTGGAGTTCTTCGAAACGTCGAGTCGCAACCTGCTCGCTGCGGCAAAGGCGGCCGGCGTGCAGCACTACGTCGTTCTTTCGGTGGTCGGCGCCGATCGGTTGCCCGACAGCGGCTACATGCGGGCGAAGGCGGCGCAAGAGCGGCTGATTGAAGCCGGCGGCGTGCCATACACCATTCTGCGGGCGACCCAGTTTTTCGAATTCGCGGGCGGCATTGGCGAATCGAACGCCGTGGGCGAACTGGTGCGCCTCCCTCCAGCGAAAATGCAGCCGATCGCAGCAGACGATGTCGCGCACGCTCTCGCCGATGTGGTGGTTCAACAACCGGTCGGCGGCATTGTTGAATTGGCCGGCCCGGAAGCGATTCCGATGGACGAGTTTGTGCGACGGTACTTTTCGTTCAAGCACGATGCGCGCACGGTAGTCGCAGACGCCGGCGCTCGCTACTTTGGGACCGCCGTGAACGACCAGTCGCTCACCCCCGGCAACAACCCGCGCCTCGGCGCAATCCGCTTCGAGCAGTGGCTGGGGGCGTGAATTTTTCCTGAGGGCCAACTCCGTTCGCCGAGGGAGAATGAGACGCGGCACGTGCGACCGAGAACTCATAAGCTAGTAGGGTGGGTCGAGCATTAGCGAGGCCCACCATGAAGCGAGTTGGCCGGTCGCGGGCTTCTGTAGCGTTCGATCCACCTGCAGCCCCCGGTAAGGCAAGGCCGGTTCGGTTGACAGCTGTCTATAGTTGCTGAAATCGCGCGCTGCATGTAACGAACGGCCAAATGCCGGCGATCGTGTAGCAGTGCGCATCTCGATATGCGCAATTCGTTTGCCTCAATTGAGACGACCCCATGCCCCGATGCGTGCTTGTCCTAGCGGCGACTGCCATCCTCGCTTTTGGATCCGTCTGCTGGGCGGCTGAGCCGATTCCAGGTGTGACGGCGAAGGCGACGAGTGCCCAAGTCGAAGGGCTGTTCGCTGCGCAAAACGTTTGCAGCGACAAAGGGCTGACGCCGGCGGCCGGCGGAGAATTGCACCTCACGACCAATGGCTATGCCGAAGGGGGCAACTGCTGGCAGTCGGGGTATCGAGATTACGGCCCCGACGAGCGTCCCATCATCGAGTTCGATCTCGGCAAACGCTACGAAGTCGGTCGATTCCGCGTGTGGAACCATAACGGCGCTCCGCAACGGGGTTTTAAGGAAGTTAGCATCGACTATTCGGCGGACGGCAAAGCTTGGACCTCGCTGAAAGAGCGTTTCCTATTCCAGCAGGCTCCCAAGAAGGACGACTACGCCGGCGAAGAGTATAAGTTGCCCGTCCCTATCACTGCTCGCTTCATCCGCTTTTACTGCGAAAGCACACATCGCGCCGGTGGCCAGCCTGACCTGGCGGGTTTGGGTAAGGTTCGCTTCTATCCCTCGGAGCAACAGCCAGCCGCCGAAGCTCCGGTCGATCTGGTGCCCGTGCCAGAGTCACCCGTCTTTCCGGATGGCAGTCGGATCATCGATCTGAAACTGGCGCCCTATTATGCGAAGGGAGACGGCCAGGCTGACGATTCTGACGCCATCCAGCGAGCCATCGACGATTATCAGGGCAGGCGCACGACGCTGCTCTTGCCCGCCGGGACGTATCTGGTCACCAAGCCGCTCCGCTTTCGACCTGGCGCAGGGAATGGTTACAACGTGCTACGTGGAGCGGGAAGGAAGGAGACCGTTCTGAAGCTCCGGGACGGTACGTTTCGCGGCGCTGATGCCGGCCAGCCCGTTCTCAGCCTCGGCTTTAACGGGCGCGAAGACGGCCAAGGCGTCCATGCCGATTGGTTCAATAACAATGTCTCCGATTTCACGATCGACACGGGCGACAACAACCCCGGCGCGATCGCCCTGCAGTTCTACTCGAACAATGTAGGGGCGCTCCGCGACGTGGACCTGCGCAGTGCAGATGGCAAGGGTTTGATTGGCCTTGACCTCGCTTATGCCGATCAGAACGGTCCGTGCTTGATCAAGAACGTACGGGTGTCCGGCTTCGCCACGGGCATTCGCACCGGAGGAACGGTCAACAGCCAGACGCTCGAATCGGTCCAGATCACCGGCGCTACGAAGATCGGCATTGAGAACGCCGGGCAATGCCTTTCGATTCGCGATCTGCAGATCAAGGGCACCTCACCTGCTATCCTCAACCGCTTTGGAGTGGTCTGCCTGGTCGATGCCCATCTGCAGTGTACGGCAGATGACTCGGGCTTCGCCGCGATCACGAATCATGAGACCTTGTTCGCCCGTAACATTCGCACAGCGGGTTACAACAGCGCGATCGACAATCGCCGAGAGCGCGACCGGCCTTCGCCGAGCGTCGAAACGGCTAAGGTCGACGAATGGACTTCAAGCCCGCCAATCAGTCTGTTCCCGCGAAAGTCCTCCCGCTCCTTGAACCTCCCAGTTGAGGAAGTGCCCGAGATTGCTTGGGACCGTTCGGAATCGTGGGCGAACGTCCGTCACTTCCGTGAGATTACCGACGTCGACGACACGGCCGCGCTTCAGCGAGCCATCGATTCAGGCGCCTCGACGGTTTTCTTCCCGGCCGGCGGGATGTACTACCTCAGCAGCACCGTAGAAGTGCGAGGGAACGTCCGCCGGCTGATCGGTATGTTCAGCGGACTACGGTATATCGGGAAAGAGGGCCCGGCGCTGCGAGTTGCCGACGGCGCATTGCCGGCGGTTGTCGTTCAGGACTTCACCGGCGATTTTCAAATCGAGCATGCGGGCCAAACCAGTTTGCTGGTCAAAAACGGTCAGGACGTGAACGGCATCATGACCGGCGGGGGCAAACTGTTCCTCGAGAACGTCGTCGGTGACTGGAATTTCGACGCCGGGCGAGTCTGGGCTCGGCAATTCAACAATGAGCGGCTCGGCACTCACATCGCAAACCGTGGCGCGCAGCTTTGGATCCTAGGGCTGAAGACCGAGCGCGGCGGCACGCTAATCGAAACAGGAGCCGGCGCGGCGACTGAACTGCTTGGTGGACTGTCCTACACGACCAATAACGGCAAGCTCGCCCCGATGTTCGTCAGCGACAATGCCCGGGGTTCTTATATGCTGGGCGAAGTGTGCTACACCGGCGACCCCTTCGCCGTCCTGGTTCAAGAAACTCGCGACGGGGTCTCGGAAACGCTCAAGCGAGGCTCCGCGCCGTTACGCCCCGCATTTCTGCAAGGAAGTGAATTGCCACTCTACGTAGGTGGGCCGGAGGAGGCGGAGAAGTGACAGGTTGAATGCTCCTTTCACCCTGCGACGTCGAATCGCAGGGTGAAATAGCTGGGGTCAGCTGAGCCTTGGCCGTTTCATTCGTTCGAAATTTCGAAGTCGATGGTATCTACGGTGACGAGCGCTCCGTCCGAGTCCCCCGGCAGACGGTCCACGAGCAGAATGACCGTAATTTGCAGCGGCTTGCCCGGCGTTACCTTGGTCTTGAACGTACTCTGGTAATCGGCTGAGGTGCTCGGCGGCTCTTCTAGATCGAATCCCTGCTCTTTGGCAAGTTGCATCGCCTTCTCGCTCTGAGCGGTGCTCTTCTTTTCGCTCCGCTCCTTCTTGTACTTCTTCTTATCCTCGGGCGCGAGCTTCACTGTGGACGTTTTCCCAGCCGCGTGGATGATGACGGCGGCGCTGCCCGCACCTTGCGTCGAGGAGTAGCCGCGCAGCGTGGTTTCGACGACCGCGTCCTTCGTGATTTCCGGTTCCAGGCAGTACGTGAAGCTCTTCACCGTGGTGTCAGGCAGACCGCCTTTGTCAGACCGAGTCGACGCGATGAAGTTATCGAAAATCATCGTCGCCGCCTGGCCGTCGGGTGAGAAGCCCGTGACGAACCGAATGGCATCAGGAGTCACGACTGTCTTGAACTTGACGTCGTCCTGGGCCTGCACCCAGGCAGGAAGGAGAAACGAGACGACCGGCAACCAGATCCACTTGCTCATAATGCACCTTAAAAAGCAGAGGTTAGGACCAGAAGTGCCCGGATTATAGGTGTGCTGTCAGAGTGCACAAGCGTTATTTGATAGAAAATTATTATGCCTATAATGCTTACGTGGACATTATGAGACTAGCGCCATCAATGTGCTTGCAAGATTAAGCTTGAGAAAGAAGGTAGGGTGGGTCGAGCGACAGCAAGGCCCACCGCCACCAAGCAATGCTCAGCGGGGGGCCCCACTGCCATTCGACCCGCCAACACCTCGTGGCGTTTGATCTGCCCTGTCCCATCTTCGGCCCCAGATGCGAGAGCGTTATTCCTCTTCGGGCCCTTCACCCAGCATGGCGCCCCAGCCGTCGGCAAAACCGCCGAGCGGTTCGGCGGTGGCGTCAAGGTCCTGCTGAATGCGGATGATTTCGTTGTAATCTGGGACCATGCGACGCTTGACGTAGACGGTCCACGATGGGCCGTACGCATCTTCGTCTTCGTCAATATCACCCGTTTCGCCGGGCTCTCCTTCGTCGAACACCACTTCGACGTCGTATTTCTTATTCGCGAGCGCCGTGCGGATCGCTTCCGCCGCATCGGCGCCGTCGGCTGCGACCATAAATTCGAGGTCGAGCGGTTGAGTCATGTCGACTCCCATCTCTTCGAGCTGAGCGAGCAAATCGCCATCTTCATCTTGCGGATAGTTGGACATCGTTGATTCCTTGGGTTTAGGACGGTGGTTGAATGTATTCGAACCGATTGGCTGGGGCAAAGCGCAGCGGTGCCACGGCGAATAGCGAACGAAAAATGCTTCGGCCGAGCAGTCGTAGCGACCGCCGGACTATTCAGCCGCACGCGAGCCGGCAAGCTCTGCATACTCGGGCAGCGTTTCGGTCAAAATCGCGTGCAGCGCGGCTCGTTCTTCGGCTGGTAGATGCGATTCATCCGCCGGTTCCTGCAGTTTGGCCGCCAGGTCGATCAACACTCGCTGCCGAACCGGATCGGGCAGACCCGTGAAGGTGGGCGAATAGATCATGTAGCTGCAGCGATACCGCAGCAAGCGAGTTTTGCCGTCGAGGTCGCGCAGCGAGCGGCCGGACGCGTCGCGTTTCGCCGATAACCTAAGATCCGCTGCGAGCGGAGATTCGCCGATCATGCCGGGCGTCAGCGACGCTTCGTCCTTGAACAGCAGGTAGTCGACGATTGGCTGCGAAAGTTCCGCAATCGTCTCGCCGCCGACGTCACCCGCCGCGGCTAACTCCCGATAGCGATAGCCAGCCCGCAGTGCGCGGTTTATGAAGCCGGCTTGATGTTCGTGCAGCAACTGCGCGAGCAGATCGCTGGTGGGCACCGGATAGCGCGACAGGTCAAACCGCTCGCCGGGCGGATTGGGAAGCTCCTTCGCTTCGCCGTTCTTACGCTCGATGAGCAGGTTGCCCCAATGCTTTGTCAGGGCTGGACCGGTCCCCGTCAGATGCCAACCGCCAAAGCGGTCGGCCAGTGGAACCTGGTGCCCCGATTGCTCGCGGCGGAACGCCCGTTCTCCGCCGCCGGTCATGCCGGGAATGACCGATTCAATGACCAGCCCCGGCACGTTGTCCATGTGTCGCGGGGCGTGGCAATTCATGCAGTCCGAGGTGCGACGCACCGTCGGCTGGCGGCCTGGTTGCAGCCGATCGAAGAGATAGAAGACGCCCCCCAGCGTTGGATCAAGCGAGACGACCTCAACGCGCCCGCCCGGAACAAAGCCGACGTACGTATCGTCGTTGAAGTAGAGGGCCCGCGGATTGCGCGGCGAGATCAGGCCCTTTTGCAGGCTCGTCGCCGTATAGACGAGCATCTGCGAATTGACTGGCACTTCCAAGTCTTTCAGCAAGCCGACGAGCATGGCCTGCTCGTTGCTCGTGTCAAGCTTGGCATCGCCGGTCTCGAGATTGGCCAGATAACGGGAAAAGCGATCGTCTACCGGACGAGTATCGTACTCGTGCAGCGGATTGAAGATGCCTGGCCGAGGTTCCGCGGCCTGAATTCGGCTTTCCAGAAGAGATCCGGCCGTCAGCAGTCCGAGAACGACTACAATTGCGGCCGGAGTGATCGACGACCAGCAGCGCCGTGCACCAAGAGTCATCCGCACGCGTCTCCTGCTGGCGCGATGCAGCCCCGCGGCCGCATCGCGCTGGTCGAATTTCATTTCGTCACTGCCAGACAAACTGGCGATTCAGGCCGGCTTGGCATGCCGACCCGGAGTACCGCGCGCGGCATGGCACACGTTCGAGAGCCGTTACTTAGTTCTGGGCCTTCTCGGTCTTTTCGCCGGCGTCTTCCCAACCCATGATGCCCTTGCTGTAGTGCTTCACGTTGGTGTAGCCGAGGTCCTTCGCAGCCTTGGCGGCTTTCTGGTAGGCGCTGCAGTTCTCGTTCGCGCAGTAAGCGACGATCAGAGCTCTTTTGTCCTTCGGCAGCTTCGAGGCGACTTCCTCCTTCTTCATCTTGGTGAAGTCCAAGGCGCCGGGGATGTGGCGCTTGTCGTAGCTCTTGCTGCCGTTGACGTCGAGGAGGGTGACTTCCTTCTTTTCGATGGCCGCCTTCAGTTCTTCATGCGAGATGTCTGGGTACTTGTCCTCGGCAACAGCGACCGAGCTGAGGAGCATGGCGCCAACGAGAGCGAGCAGATACTTCATGAGAGATTCCTTCGCGGAAAGGTAACGGGAGAAACGTTAACACGGAATACGTGAACATGGCGTCTTAAGTTCGCCCGGCACGGCTTGCAGGTGAACGAGCGCAAGCGGACCAGGCGGCAGTCAGATTTGGAACGACTAAACAGTCGCAGCAAATGCTAACTGGGCAGGCTCCTTCAGGCGGGGCATGACGCAGACGCTTGGCAGGTCCTCCATGATAGGGCGCTGGAAAAACGAAAAACAAGTAGGAGCTAGCAAGCTGAGACGGAAGAGTTGCCCGGAGACGGGGTCGCTGAGTGCCATGCCGTCACGGTACTCCGGGTCGGCATGCAATGCGTTTCCAGTGTCAGAAGCAGCCGGATCAACCCGAGCGTCGCATGCCTACGCCTAGACGGCGAAGGCATGGCACAAGGACAATCTCTCGGCGATGCCACTCCGCCTCTCGAGCTACGCGGTTCGCTTGGATGCTTAGCAGCACACGGGTCAGTGTGACGATGGCCAGAAGCGTCGGGAATTAGAGTTGCGGCCGCAGTAAGGCCCATGCTTTCATGATTCTCGCTCCATCCTCCGCGGGTGCGCGGATCGCCATTCTTGACGGTCCTTCAAGCAACACGATGGCTCGAATCAGTTCGCGCCCCCAGGCGAGTTTGCCGAATCTTGGCTGAGCGGAGATGCTACCTCGACCGGACTGACAATTTCCTCGCTTCGCCTGTCGCCGAACAGTTTTTGCATTCCTTCTTGGAGCAGAGCTTTGTCTGCTTGCGTATCGACCGTGCCCGTCAAGTAAGCGATGCCGTCGGATGTGGCTCCTACTTCGAGACGTTTGAATTTGCCCTCGTGTTCAGCCAGGAATGAGCGGATTTCGGCAGCGTCCTCTTCGGCCCTCGCAGAGTACCTGTCCATCGTGCCTTTGATCGCTCCCACGACAAACGCGACGGATGCCGTGATAGCGAGGAGCAGAATTACGGCGACTGAAGCGCAGCCCCAGATTAGGAGCGGTGACTTGGATGGCCGCTCCATGGCTTGCCCGTCGAATTCGCCGCTTCCGGCAGAGTACGGATTGCTTGGGACGCTCATATAGGTGATTTGCCAACCTTTTCGCGTCTTGGGTCAGTGGCCAGGCCTGGGGTCGGACGGATGTCAGTTTAGCTTGATTGCGGCACGGGTGCGGTATCGGTCTCCTGTTGCGGTTCGAGGGGCCCGGCTGGCTGCGAGCAGTCGGGATGCGTCTTGTGTTGACAAGTTAGTTAAAAAGTGTATATTAAGGCGGTTGTGTGAATCATCCCTGCGGCGAGTTGGTCGTCGTTAGGCGTTTGCTGTTGCGCGGTGGGATTTTGGGTCTGTGATGTTGTGAGTTGTTGATTGGGGATTGTTGTGTTGTTGTCGGTGGTCGCTGCCGGAAGCGTAGCCGTAGCGTGCGGTGTTGCGAACTGTTGTGGCGGACCCCTCTGAGGGGGACTGTTCAAGAGTGGTTGTTGGTGACGTGCAGAGGGGTTGTGAACATCGGGGGCCGGTTGGAGGGCTGGCGGCGCGTAAGATGTTGTGCTGGTGAAGTTTGTTGTGTGAATCGTGTAGAGATTGGCGGTGTGACTAGCGGTTGTATTTTGGGTGGCGCTCAGCACTGTTCAGCCACTATCCTGGGCTGGTGGCGTTGCGAGCGCGGCGCGAATGGATTGGGACTGTTCACGGCCGTCAAAGGAGTGCGGAAAAGGGGTTGTGAAGATGAGGGGCCGTTGGCGAGCGGTTGTGGAGGCAAGTGGTGGTCGGCGCTAGGTTTGGGAGCCAAACGCGCGCAATTCTTTGACGCGCCGAGGGGTTGTATTGGGTTGCATGGAGGGGACTGTTCAGCGGGCTCCTTAGCGGAGAGCGTTTCGGCTGGTGGAGGGGTAATGAACCGGTCTATTCGCTGCCTTGTCAGGTTCGGTGGGGGTGTTCACAATGTGTCGTTTCTGTCTTTGTCGGCTTCGCTTTCTGAGAGTTTGTGACAATGCCTAGCTGTGTGCTTGCGTATTCGGGTGGCCTTGATACCTCGGTGATCCTCGGCTGGTTGCAGGACGAGGGGTATGACGTGCATGCCGTGTACGTCGATCTTGGTCAGCCGTGCGAGGACCGCGAGGCGATTTTGAAGAAGGCCCGGGACTGCGGGGCGGTCAGCTCGCGGATCGTCGACGCCCAGGAGGAACTCTGCCGCGACTTCGCCTTTCCGGTGCTGCAGTGGCAGGCCAAGTACGAGGGCGTTTACCTGCTCGGCACGTCGATCGCTCGGCCGCTGATCACAAAGGTGTGTTTGCAGGTGGCCCGTGAGGTCGGCGCCGACGCTTACGCTCACGGCGCGACGGGCAAAGGGAACGACCAGTGCCGTTTTCAGCTCGCCGCCGATGCGCTAGAGCCGAAGACGCAGGTGATTGCTCCGTGGCGGATGGAAAAGTTCCGCAACCGGTTCCCCGGGCGGACGGCGATGATCGAGTTCTGTGCCCAGAAAAACATTCCGGTGAAGGCGTCGGTCAGCAAGCCGTATAGCAGCGACGAGAACTGCCTGCACATCAGCTACGAGGCGGGCAAGCTCGAGGATCTGCAGGTGAACGGCGTGGAGACGGTCGAGTTCGGCATGACCGTGACGCCGCAAAAGGCGCCCGACAAGGTGGAGCCGGTCACGATCGCGTTCGAGCAGGGCGTGCCGATCAGCGTGAACGGCAAGAAGCTCAGCCCGCTGCAGATTGTGAAGACGCTGAACGAGATCGGCGGGCGGAACGGCATCGGCCAGATCGATATGGTCGAGAACCGCTTCGTTGGCATGAAGAGCCGCGGCGTGTACGAAGCGCCCGGCATGACGATTCTGTACGACGCGCACCGCGTGGTCGAGCAGCTGACGATGGACCGCGACCTGATGCACCTGCGCGATCAACTGTCGCCGGTCGTCGCTGAGATGGTGTACTACGGCTTCTGGTATCACGCGAAGATGGACGCCCTGCTGGCTTTCATTCGCGATGCTCAGAAGTATGTGACCGGCGAAGTGACGCTGAACCTTTATAAGGGGAACTTGCAGGTTGCCGGTCGCACGAGCCCGAACAACCTGTACGACGAAGGCATCGCCACAATGGAAGGTGGCGGCTCTTACAACCAGACCGACGCGGAAGGGTTTTTGCGGATCCAGGGCCTGCCGAGCCGCGTGCAGGGCCGGGCGACGCCGCGGCCGTATTAATAGTGTTATTTGGGAATTTGGTTGAATTTTTAGCCACGAAGATACAAAGGGCACGAAGGGCGCACGAAGAGCCTCTTTTTGTCCGTCTTCTTTCTCCCTTAGTTCGCCCCGTCGTGTCTTCGTGCCTTTGTGGTTAGACAAGAACGAACCGGCCAAGAACGCGGATTCGGCCGGTTTTGAGGGATTTGCGGGCGGGTGGTTTGCCAAGTGGTTGTCGCGACCTAGGTACTTGTACCGGAGGCTTGCGATGATCGACCCGAAGCAGATTCAGCAGATTGTGACCGATATACGGCGGGCGCTGGTGCGCTATCACCGCTACTCGCTGGCCGTGTTTGGCGGCGTGTGTGGGCTGACGCTGCTGGGCCTCGTGTTCATGCCACGGTCGTATGAGTCGGAAGCGAAGCTGTTTGTGCGATTCGGCCGGGAGAACTCGGTCGACCCGACGGCGAGCGGTCAGCTGGTTTCGATCTATGAATCGCGCGAGAGCGAGGTGAACTCGCTGCTCGAGATTCTCAGCAGCCGCGCGCTGCTGACTGCAGTGGTCGAGAAACTTGGGCCCGACTATGTGCTGTATGGTCGTGAGACCAAGGCCAATGAGCCTGCTCCTCACGAAGTCGCCCCCGAACAGAAGAGCAGCATCAAAACGCCTTCCGGCGAGCAAGTGGTTTCGTCGGGCGTTCCGGATCGCAAGGTTCAATTGGCCGTGCAGAAGCTGCAAAGCCAGCTTGAAGCCTGGACGCCGAAGCGCACCAATGTGATCGCCGTTCGCTGCGAGGCAGACTCGCCAGAGAAAGCCCAGCGGATCGTGGCGACGCTCGTCGACACATACCTGGCCGAACACGTGCGTGTGCATCAGACGGCTGGGTCTTATGAGTTTTTCCTTGGCCAGGAACAGCAATACGAAAAGCAGTGGAAGCAGGCCGCAACAGAACTACGGCAAACGAAGGATCAGCTCGGGATTGTTACGATCGACGGCAAGCGTCAGGTACTGCAGTCGCAGATTCAGGACATCGAGACGAAGCTCCTGACGAACCGCTCGGACCTGACGACTTCCGAAGCTCGCATCGCGTCGCTGCAGGCGATGCTGGCGAAGTTGCCGGAACGCGTGGTCACGCAGACTCAGGAAAGCGCGAACGCCGCGGCCGATGGTATGCGGCAGACGCTCTTCACGCTTGAGAGTCGCGAGCAGGAGTTGGCGTCAAAGTATACGGACGACCACATCGAGTTGCAGCGGCTCCGCGAGCAGGTTCAAAGCCTGAAGAAGATCGTCGCGAACCAGCAGCCGCTGCGCGAGCAGGACACCGAAGCGGCAAACCCGCAGCGGCAGGCTCTCGAGCTGACGCTGCTCCAGGAGCAGTCGCAGGTCGATGCCTTGCGCGGCCGACAGATCGCCTTGCAGTCTCAACATCAGCAGCTGCAGAACGAGCTGCGGAAGCTCAACGGCGAGGAGATCAAGATCGCCGAGTTGCAGCGGACCGTAGACCTGGCCGAAACACGTTATCGAGAGTATGCGACGAAGCTCGAGCAGGCGCGAATCAACCGTTCGCTCGACGAGGAACGGATCTCGAGCCTGAGTGTCGTGCAGCCGGCGAGCTACGTGGCCAAATCGCTCGGGCCGCGACGGTTGCACGTACTGGCCCTGGGCTTCTTCGTGGCTGTCGGCGGTGGATTAGGACTGGCGCTCGTGCTGGCCTATTTCAATCCCGTGCTTCGCACTGCCGACGAGTTGGAACTGATCCTCGAGGCGCCGGTGTTCGGCGTGGTGTCGGCTCCGGCGGTGGCTTATGGATAAGCCGACCTCCTGGAATTCGCTCAGGAATGTGGCTCTAGGTGCGGCCGTAGTTTGCGGCGGCGTCATGGGTTTCACGGCGAGGTGCTGCGTTCACGCCAGGTACACTCCTGAGTGGCGGCTGAACCGCTACGAAGCGAGCCTTCAGGAATCTTCGCCCCAGAGCGGCAAAACCGTTCTAATCCCTTCGGCGGCCTAATCGTGAGCGCGCGGCGCCCTGTGGCCTAAACTTTACGCGTCCCCACTTTCACGCGTACGAAGCAGTTCCTTGGATGACATCCGCCCCACTCCCTGCTGCTGAGAGCAGAACGATCGCCGAGCTTTGTCGGCCTCCGCTCGAGCCTGCGCGGGGTTCAACGAAGTTGCTGCGAGCGGCAAAGTCGCGGGCGCTTTCGGGCGCGGCGACCTTACTGTCTCGACTGCGCGGCATGCGGAGCGGTCCGGGTTTCGGGATCCTGATGTACCACCGTGTGACAGCGCACATTCCCGGGAAGCCGGCTCCGACTTGGAACGTAACGCCCGAGCGGTTCCAGGATCAAATCGGCGGCTTGCTCCAACGGGGCTACGAGGCTTGGCCGCTGCGCTATGCACTGGACCATCACCGCAAGGGTCTGCCGATTCCACGGAAGGCGTTTGTCGTCACCTTCGACGACGGCTACGCCAATGTTTACCAGCACGCCTACCCGGTACTCTCGCGATTGAAGGTTCCCGCAACGGTTTTTCTCTCCACCGCATACCTCGATTCTCAAGCTCCGTTTCCCTGTGACGATTGGTCGGTCACTGGCAACGCGGATGTCCCGGCCGATGCCTGGCGGCCGCTAACTACGGCTGAATGCCGTCAGATGCAGGAGAGCGGACTGATCGAGCTGGGAGCACATACCCACACGCATCAAGACTTCCGGAATCGCCCGGAAGCACTGCGAGAAGATCTGCTCGCGAACCTGGAACAGCTGCGCGAGCGGTTTGGACTGACTGATTCGACCTTTGCCTTTCCCTACGGGGTGCGGCGACTTGGCTTTGCCGGTCCGCCGCTGAACGAAGTGGCGCGCGAAGTCGGGCTGCTGTGCAGCCTCAGCACGGAGCCGCAATTAGTCCGGCCTGGCGCGGACCCGTTCGATTGGGGCCGCTTCAACGCGGAGGCCTACGATACGTCCGCCTCGCTAGCCGCCAAGCTTGAAGGTTGGTACGAAACAGTCCGCAGCGCCTGGCAGGCCGTACCTCGCACTTTCCGCAGGTCGGAGGCGAGCCCGTGATGCGCAACCCTTTCGCGGCTTTCTGGCAATGGACAGGTTCGGTAGTCCGCGGGATTGCTGACGGACCAAGCCGCCTCTTGGCGATGCTCGCAGGCGGGGCTTTGTTTCGAGCCAGCACGCTCAGCGTCCTCGATCAGGCCGTGGTCAGCGGCACCAATTTCGCCACGAGCGTGATCATCGGCCGAACCTGTGGGGCTTGGGAACTCGGTGCTTACTATCTGGCACTGACCATCGTGCTCTTCTCGCGGGGAGTGCAGGAGCAACTCGTTGGTGCTCCCTACATGATCTATTGCCAGCGAAAGTCGCCGGACGAACTGAAGACGTTCGGCGGCAGCGCGTTGATCCATCAACTGTTCTTGACGGTCACCATTGTGTCGGTGTTGGGACTAATCGGGTTGAGCATGCAGTTACCGAAGGAGTGGCAACCGTTCGATCTGACTCAACTCAAACCTCTGATCCTGGTGCTAATCGGCGTGCTGCCGCTGCTGCTGATTCGCGAATTCGTTCGGGAGATGGCCTTCGCGAATCTTCGTCCCGCAGTTGCGCTGGCTGTCGACTCCGCGATCGCTTTACTGCAACTCGCGACACTTGCCGCACTTGGTTACTGGCAGCTACTGAGTGTACCGCTTGCGTATATCGTGATTGGCGGATCGAGCGGACTTGCAGCACTGGCCTGGTTTCTCGGCAAGCGGCAAACCTTAATTGGCGATTGCTCGCTGGCCTGGATTGACTGGTGGAAGAACTGGAGTTTCTCTCGCTGGGCGCTCGCCAGTCAGCTGCTGGGACAAACGACCGCCTACATCATGCCGTGGGCATTGGCTGCCGCGCATAACGACGCTGCGACTGGGGTGTTCGGGGCGTGCAACACGCTCGTGGGACTTGCCAACATGTTTGTGCTGGGACTGAGCAACTTCCTCAGCCCGCGAACTGCTCAGGCATTCGCCCGCGGCGGGCTCGTTGAATTGCGCTCGGTCCTCAAACAGACGATCGCCTTGTTCGTTGTTTCGCTCGGCTTGTTCGCGTGTATGTCGTTCCTGGCCGGCGAATGGATCGCCACCGCACTGTACGGCGAATCGCTGGAAGGCAGCGGGCCGATCATCGGGATCCTTTCGCTGGGCGTAGTTGCCAACAGCATCAGCATGGCGTGCGGCAACGGCCTGTGGGCAATGGAACGCCCGGCGGCGAACTTCGGCGCCGATGTGTGTGTCATGACCGTCGTGATAGTTGGCTCCCTCACGTTGATTCCGGTTTGGGGCCCAATCGGTGCGGCGGCGGCTACGCTGCTGGCTCACCTGACCGCTGCAACGGTTCGCGGTTGGACACTGCTTCGCGTCATGAACGAAGTCGCAGCAGCGGAGGTGGCAACGTGACAACCGTTCAATGGCCACGCCGGGCCGATGCAAATTCACCTCCGTCGGAGTTCGTTCCACCAGCGAACCGCTGGGTCTGGTTCGCTGCAGCCATCGTTGCTCTTGCGTTCTTCGTGAGCGAGCACGATGTCAGAGTATCGCTTTACGACGCTTTCACCGAGACGGCCGAAGAAATGGCCGCCAGCGCCGCAGGTGGTAACGCCCTGCGGCGATTGGCGTTTCTCATGCTGGGCGGCATGGGCGTCGCAATGGCAGTGGCTTCACGACGCCAGCCTTGGCGACTGAATAAGCTCATGGCGACTGCCTCGCTGATGCTTTTCGGCTGGGCGATGCTGAGTATTCTCTGGTCGGTCGATCGTGGCATGTGCATGCGTCGACTAATCGTGTTGGCCTGCTGGGCTACTGCGGCATTCGGTCTGGCCCGCTTCTTCACGCTGCGGCAGCTGTGCTGGATGACGATGGTCGTCTGCGCCTTGTTGGCGTCGGTTGGTGTCCTGTCGGAACTGAGACTCGGCACCTTCCGACCCTGGTCGCCTGAGCATCGCTTTAGCGGCAGCCTGCACCCGAATTCTCAGGGCATGCTGTTGGGGACGCTCTGTCTGTCGTCATTGGCCTTGGCGTTCGACTTGCCGGCGTATCGCAAACGGTGCCTGCTGGTTTTTGCAGTTGGATTTGGGCTGCTGCTGCTTACGCGTTCGCGCACCGCCACGGGGGCGATTCTGATCGCATCCACCGTGGTGGCAAGTTTGCAATTGTCGCTGCGACTGAAATCGGGGATCGCCTTTGCCGGCGCCTGGGCCGTGGGAGCAGCCGCCTTGCTCGTCATGTTGGTCGGCGTTGATCCAAGCGACGAGTTGCAACGGGCGGCGATGCTAGGTCGGCAGCAGGATGATGCGGATTCGCTCAGCGGCCGCTTTCTCATCTGGCCCGAAGTGCTGTCGTATATCGCCAAACGGCCTATTGCCGGTTACGGGTACGAATCGTTCTGGACTGCGGATCATATCGATGCCATTTCAGCTCGCCTCCAGTGGGGGCTCCGCGAGGCACATTCCGCCTATCTGGAGACGGTGCTCGGAATCGGAATCGTCGGTCTTGGCCTAGCATTGTTGGCAGTCATGTGCGGCCTGCTAACGGCGGTCGCCGAATACTCTCGCAGCCGCAATCCACTCTACGCGTACATCGTGGGTTTCATTGTCTTTGGCTTGATCGACAGCTTGCTGGAATCGGGCATGGCAGCCACGTCGTTGGTGCCCTTTTTAGGCGCGTGTGCTCTCCTGCGAATGGCCCTCGCAAGCGATGGAGCAACTAGCAGCGGTCATGTCCCGCAACGGGTCGCTCGACTAATTGAAACACAGTCGCCCAATCGATTTGGAGGATGGCAATGGCAGACACGCTAGTGATGGACGAAGTGATCGCGGCGTCGGACACGAGCCAAATCCCCGACATCAGCATCGTGGTCTGTTCACAGCAGCGAGCCGCCGCGCTCCGTGCTGCTTTGCAGACATTGTGCGAGCTGGAAACTGACGGACATTTCGCCTACGAAGTGGTCGTTGTCGACAATGCGTCGACCGACGAGACTCCGCAAGTCATTGAAGAATGTGCACGCCGGGCCAGTTGCCCTGTGCGAGGAGTTTACGAGGGACGAAAAGGTATCTCCATCGCGCGAAACCGTGGTGTTCGTGAGGCCAGGGGCCGCTGGATCGCTTTTTTTGACGACGATCAGGCCGCTCACCCACGATGGCTGGTTGAGCTATGGGATTTTGCCCAGCAGAAGAGCCTTCGGCATGTTGCCGGCGCGGTGGCGTTGCGGTTGCCGCCTGGTGTTGACCGCCAATTGGACTCGATGTGCGGGATGTTGCTCGGGGAGTCCCCCCGTTCCACCTCGCCGCGGCCGCTCGGTGGGCGGTTCAATCCGGGGGCCGGCAACTGGCTCATCGAACGGTCCGTGTTCGATGAAGTTGGGTTGTTTGACGAAGGCATCGGGGCACGGAACGAGGACACCAATCTTTACCGGCGGGCGGTTGCCCGAGGAATCGACGGTTGGTTCGTGCCAAGTGCCGTGATCGATCACATCATTCCGTCCGCTCGTCTGGAGCCGGCTTACTTGTTGAAGCTTTCTCGCGGGATTGGAGTTGAGGTCGTTCAGTACGAATTTGCTGACCGATCCTCTGCGCGTTTCGTTCTCCGCTGGCTCGCCAAAGCAGCGCGGATGTGCTTTGCATACGCACCAGCCTGGCTAGCAGCCCGATTACTGCGACGGAGTGAGATGGAACTGGGCTTCCGCTGCAGGCTCGCTCTGTCGTGGGCTCACTTCTGCGAGGGATGGAGCCTGATGACGCAGGCTCGACATTCGAAGGCGCTTCGTGCATCGCCAGTCAACACTTAGAGGCACATCTCATGTTCGAATATGAAGTTATTCCAGCGCAGCGCTTGGCCAGCGAAGACCGGGACCGTTGGGCTGCAATGCAACAGCAGAATCCGGCGCTCGACAGCCCCTACTTCCGCCCTGAGTTTACGCAGGCGGTTGCAGCAGTGCGGGATGATGCTTGGGTTGCAGTGATTCGTAGGCAGGGCAGCGCCGTAGGCTACTTTCCGTTTCAACGCGGCAAGCTGAACCTGGGCAAGCCGGTTGGTGGAAAGCTTTCGGACTATCACGGCATCGTTTCGCAGGGCGATCTTCCCCTCTCGGCCGAGCAGTTGCTGCGGGCAAGTGGCTTGGCCGGCTGGGATTTTGACCACCTTGTTGCAGAGCAATCAGCCTTTGCCCCATACGTGCGACAGAGAGCGGAATCTCCTTTCCTCGATCTATCGCAAGGCTTCGAAGCTTACGCCGACGGCAGAAAAGCCGCAGGTTCAGACGAGCTCGCAAAAATCGCTCGCAAAGCACGCAAACTTGAACGCGAACAGGGCGAGTTGGAGTTCACATGGCACGACGAAACATCGGAGAGCTTTCAGGCGCTACTCGGCTGGAAGTCGGCCCAGTACCGTGCCACCGGCTTCACCGACATTTTTGAGTTTCCGTGGACGGAAGCCCTGCTGCATGAGATTTCGGCGAGCCAAGTGAGCGATTTTGGAGCGACGATCTCCACTCTGCGAACCGGCGGACGGCTAGCGGCTGCATGCTACTCCCTTCGCAGTCGTGGAGTACTGCACGCGTGGTTCAATGCGTATTCGCCCGAGTTTGCTGCCTATTCGCCAGGTCTCGTGCTGTTTGAACGGATGGCACGAGCGTCAGAGGAACATGGCATTACCAAAATTGACTTGGGCAAAGGGGACGAGCGCTACAAACGGAGTCTGGCTTCGGCGGCTACACCGCTTTGGGAAGGCAGCGTGGAATTGCAGTCCCTTTCGGTGTGGCTGAGAAGCTCATGGCGACGCACGCGCGATTGGATGCAGGGGTCGTCGCTATGCGGCGTCTCGAAGGTCCCGTCCAAGATTGTTCAGCCGATCCGGCAGTGGATGGCATTTCACTAGGGTTGCAGGCAAGAGGTGCTGCGATGCAGGTCTATATCGATATGGTGCTTGTGACGCTGGTCGCTCTGGCACTGGTGCCGGTGGCGATGTTCTGCCTGGAGGTGCTGGTTTCTCTGCTGCCGTCCTGGAGGAGGACGTCGTTCACACTGCCGGCCGATGCTCGCGTGGCGGTGCTAATACCAGCTCACAATGAAGAGGCGGTCATCGAACAAACATTAAAAACTTTGCTACCCACCCTGCCACACGGTGGGCGAGTGCTAGTTGTTGCTGACAACTGCACCGATGGCACGGCAGCAGCCGCACGGCGACTTGGCGCCGATGTGGTGGAACGGTCCGACGCCGTGCGCCGAGGGAAAGGTTTTGCACTCGACTGCGGTTTGCAAACGCTCGCAGCAGACGCGCCGGACGCTGTGGTCTTTTTAGACGCCGATTGCCAAGCCGAAATGGAACTCGTGAAGCTGCTCGCCGCAGCGGCCATCGAGACTGGCCGCCCTGTGCAAGGACTGAACCTGTGCGATCCGGATCCCAAAGGTGGCGCACTCCAGGCTGTTTCTAGCCTCGCATTCCGGTTTAAGAATCTGGTGCGTACGCTAGGGCTGAACCGGATCGCCGGACTGAATTACCTGTCGGGTACTGGGATGGCGTTGCCATGGCGGCTGGCCATTACCCATTCGGTTGCCGGCGCCAACGTGGTGGAAGATATGCAGTGGGGAATCGACTTGGCCCTATCCGGCCATCCGCCCCTGTTTCTGCCTAGTGCCGTCGTTCGCAGTCCCCTGCCCCAGCAACGAGCAGCGGCTCGCACGCAGCGAACTCGTTGGGAACACGGCCACCTGAAAACCTTGCTGAGTCAAACCCCAAAGCTGCTGAAGCAGGCGCTTCAATACCGCCGAGCGGATCTTCTTCTTCTGGCCGTCGATCTAGCGATACCGCCACTTTCATTGCTGGTCCTGATGATGACCGTTGGACTTTCGGTCCTGAGCATCTCAGCACTATGGGGGATCACCGGTTGGTTGCCGGCTACGCTTCTCATGTTGGGAGTAGCGGCCCTAACCTTAGCTATTGCAGCGGGTTGGTGGCGGCACTGCCGACAGGTGATACCCATGCGGGCCTTGTGCACTGCCCCGTTTTACGCTGCGATGAAGCTTCCCATCTACGCCGACTTCCTCTGGAAGCGACAGCGCGAATGGGTCAGAACCGAGCGTGAAGCGTCCGCACCGGTCGCCAGATGACCAATTCGGCAGCCAGCGGCATCCCTAAGATCTAACGGCCTTAGACTGGAGCGTTCTCGACCGTCATCATTACTTGCATGAGTTCAGCAAGTGATTCGACTTGCATCTTTTGCATGACATTGTGACGACGCTTTTCAACGGTTCGCAGACCGATACCGAGTTCAGACGCGATCTCGCGATTCATGCGGCCGGAAAGAGCCAGGTCCATAACCTTACGCTCGCCGTCGCTCAATCGCTGGATCCGCCGCCGGATATCTTCACGCTGCCGGTATTGCTGGTGATTGATCCGATCCGCTTCGATCGCCTGCCGAATCGCTCCTAGCAATTCTGCATCCGGGCAAGGTTTCTGCAGCACTGTGACTGCCCCCGTTCGCATCGCGGAGACGGCCATTGGCACATCGGCATAGGCGGTGAGGATGATCACCGGCAAAGGCATGCCCCGAGCCTTGAGTTCTTCCAGCAATTCCATCCCAGACATTTCGGGCATGCGCCAGTCGGTAACGATGCAGCCATGGCTGCGGGGATCGAACTGACTGAGGAAGTCGCTGGCCTTATTAAAACCTCGGGTGGTCAATCCCTGGCTATCGAGCAAAGCCAGGAGCGATTGCAGCACTACGTCATCATCATCAATCAAGTAGATAACGGTGTCTGAGTTCGTCTCACCAGGGCCAAATTCGCCGCGTGATTCGGGGGTAGGCTGATTTAGCATAGAGTCATTTGCACGGTTGAACGGGTATCACGTTCGACGAGTAGCCGATCGGCATCCAGCCGATTCCATCAAGCTCTACACCATCAGCCGATCGTTTCGAAGTCGACAAGCGAGCGATGACAATACCATCGCAACTTAGCCGTCCGACTCGATTGGTGTTTGCTGTGCCCACAAAACAGCAACGTAGTGCTCTACCACTCTTACGCTGTTCCGCCTCATGCAGCCAAAGACAAGGACAGGTGCGGAGCAAGTGGCGGACCGCCGCAGAGAGATTTATGGATGCACCCTTGTAGCGGCAACTTCCATCGTTTTCAAGGGTTCCGTACCCGAGAGGGGAACGGCACAGACGAGAGAGCACGGCCTAATCGACGGTCCGACCGCCGGAAGATCAGTTGTCAGTTGCCGGCGGCCCGTTACTCTTACGCAGATGCGACTGTAGATACATGGCGCGCTCAACATTCCGGTCGGCGGTTTCCAACTGCACCCCGCGCAATTTCTGCAAGTGCGCCGGCTGAGTGTGAATGAAAAGTTTGTTGATGGTCGGAATCTCCAGGTCCTGGATGAGACCGAGATTTACCCCCATGCGCACACTGGAAAGCAGGTGGAGGGTTTCCTCGCTGCTGATAGTTTGAGCAGTGCATAGGATGCCATAAGCCCGGCTCACCCGATCGTGCAGGTCTTTTCGGCTTTCTTTCACGAGGAAAGTGCGTGCCTGCCGTTCGTAATCGATGATGACCGGAATGACCTCGCCGACTTGCTTCACCAAATCCAATTCAGGCCGCCCGAGTGTGATTTGATTGCTGATTTGGTAGAAATCTCCCATCGCCTGAGAGCCTTCGCCATATAACCCGCGGACCGCCAAGCCCATCTTCTGCAGGCTACGAAAGACCTTCTCAATCTGCTGAGTAATAACGAGGGCCGGCAGGTGCAGCATCACGCTCACGCGCGCTCCGGTTCCAACGTTCGTGGGACAGGCGGTGAGGTATCCGAGTCGTTCATGGAAGGCGAAGTTCACTCGCTCATCCAAGGCGTCATCCATCGAGTTGATCTGTTCCCAAGCCGACTCCAGGTCCAGTCCGCTGTGCATTACCTGCATTCGGAGATGATCTTCTTCATTGATCATCAGGCTGAACTGCTCCTGAGAGTCGATGAAGACGCTACGGGCACCGCTCGAATCGGATAGTTCCCGGCTGATCAACTGCCGCTCCACCAAAAATTGCCGGTCCACAATCGGCAAGGACGCGACGTCGACCTTCATCAGTTCCGTCCAGCCCTCGACCTGGCTGATGGCATCGCGAAAGGTCTTCTCGATGGCGGAGCGGTCCGCCTCCGAGCAGCGGCGGATGAACGGAAAGCTGGCAAGGTTGCGGGCCAAGCGGATGCGACTGCTGATGACGATGTCCGACTGTGGGCCGCTGCCGCGAAGCCATTCCCCACAGCGCTCGGCGAGTTCATCAAGTTTCACGGCATTCACCCGCTTCTGCACCTACCAACATTCGGACACGAACTCCCATCATAACCGCATCCCTAACCACCAAGTTTGCGGATCTCGTCACGTATTTTTGAGGCTCGTTCGTAGTCCTCATGCGCAACCGCGTCCTGCATCTCTCGCTTCAGGCGAATCAGATCGGTGTGCTTATCCGTGCCTTCCTGATTGCGTTTGGGACGCTTGCCGACGTGCTTGGTTTCGCCGTGGATGTTCAGAATGAGCGGAGTCAATTCACGCTCGAAATACACGTAGTCATGCGGGCATCCTAGGCGGCCCTGATTGCGGAACTCGTAGAACGAGATTCCACAGACCGGACAGGATCGCTGATCCAGGCGGGCCAGTTCTTCGGCAGCCTGACCGATCTTGAGTTGCTTGGCGAGTGCCGATGCCAAGGTCGGCGTCGGCGGCGCGGCGGGCTCGTTCTGGGTGAGATACGACTTTGCGCAATTCTCACACAGGTGATATTCCTGAGGCTTATCGCCGGTCAGTTCCGTGATGTGGAAGGTAGCCGGCTTCTCGCACTGTTGGCATTTCATTTCGGCCTCCGAATCACCGCCGACGGACTTTTCACTCCGAACGGTGGCGCGAGCCGACTTGCACTTCGGCCGCTTCACGCTTGCCGGTTTATGCAAACCGTTATGTTGCTAAGGCTTAAAGTAATCGATGGATTCTATGCGTGGGTGCTTGAGTGTCAAGGATGGACGAGGACCGCCGGGTGTCTCCGGGCGAACGTAGCGATTTCACCTCCCAACCCGTGAACCCGCAGTCTCAAAGATCACTCCGGCTTGCGTCGAAAGAACGATGAGTTACCAGGCGTTACTCGCACCCTGGACCTGTCTGTTCACGACATTGTTGCTTTGCAGGGTCGCGAGTAAGCTGACAGCGACGCCAGCGGACGCCCTGGTGGAAGCTACGCTTTCTGAAGAATTGAATGCATCGACCGCTGGTCTGTGAAAGCCATAAATGACCCACCTTCCCGACTTTGCGACGTTTTCGAAGCTTGCTGCTGGTGAGCGATTGGTCCCCGTCTATCGCCGACTTCTTAGCGATAGCTTAACGCCCGTGAATGCGTTCCATTTGATCGACACGGGGGGCGATGCTTGTCTGTTCGAGAGTGTTATCGGTGGCGAAAAGGTTGGCCGATACAGTTTCCTGGCCGTCGACCCGTTTCTCAGGATCTCCGCTCATCGCAGCACTGTCACCGTCCAGGCAGCGGCTGCTACCGCGGGTAAGTCTGGAGGTGCCCCGACAGAGCAGTTCGAGTCTTCCGATCCACTCGACGAACTCCGTCGCAGGCTCAGCGCTTATCAGGCGGTCCGCCTGCCGGAACTGCCGCCGTTTGAGGGTGGCGCGATTGGCTATGCCGGGTACGACGTCGTTCGCTACGTCGAGAACTTGCCCAATGCCCCCAGCGACGACCGTGAACTGCCCGACCTGGCGTTCGCGTTCTACGATCGCATGGTCGTGTTCGATAACGTCAGCAAGACGATGTTCGTCATCGCGATGGCCCGCCTCGATCTGCATCCGAATAATCCTAGGGCTGCGTACGAAGACGCTCAGCGCCGGGTCGATGAGCTGGTCGAAAAACTTTCGGCTCCCTCTCACTTGCCGCCGTGCGATATCGCCACCGCCGGGGAGCCGAAGGTAGCCGTGAAGCCGAACTTCAAGCAGGAGCAGTTTGAAGCGGCCGTGCGGCAATGCGTCGAATACATTCGCGCCGGCGACATCTTTCAGGTCGTGATCAGCCAGCGGTTGCAGCTTGAACTAAAGAGCGACCCGTTCGAAGTCTATCGCACGCTTCGCGTCGTCAACCCAAGTCCCTTCATGTTCTTCCTGCGTACTCCCGAGGTCACACTGGTCGGCAGTTCGCCGGAGATCATGTGCCGCGTGGTGGATGGCAAGGTAACCGTCCGCCCGCTCGCAGGCACCCGCCGCCGCGGTCAAACCGAAGAGGAAGACCGCCGCCTCGCGGAAGAACTCATGGCCGATCCCAAGGAGCGGGCCGAACATGTAATGCTGGTCGACCTCGGCCGAAACGACGTCGGCCGAGTAGCCCGCTTCGGCAGCGTTCAACTGTCGGACGTGATGGTGATCGAGCGCTACAGCCACGTGATGCACATCACGTCGAACGTTACTGGCGAGTTGCGCCCCGATTGCGATGCCTTCGACGCCCTGAAAGCCTGTCTGCCGGCAGGAACCGTTTCAGGCGCCCCGAAAGTACGAGCGATGCAGATCATCGATGAACTCGAACCTCACCGCCGCGGCCCCTACGCCGGCGCCGTCGGCTACATCGATTACAGCGGCAATATGGACACCTGCATCGCCCTGCGAACGCTCGTCGTGAAAGGCAATCAGGCCTACGTGCAGGCCGGGGCAGGTATCGTTGCTGATAGCGACCCGCAGGCAGAGTATCAGGAGACGCTCAATAAAGCCCGCGGACTACTCAAAGCCATTGAGATCACGGAAAAGCGTTCTGCCGAAGCTTAATCGGCGGTGCCGGGCAGAAGCTTAACCCGATCAGCGACGCTTCTCAGAAGCGTTCGCACTCAAGCGCACTTCAATTTGCCGCCAGCGGCACGGCAGCCGTTCGCTGCTGCAAGTAGTCCTTCACCAGTGGCAGCTGGCTCACGTGATTCTGTGCCCGAAAGACGATCACATCGCCCTCCAAGGGATAGAAGCGATAGACGCGGCCGTCCCCCGACCAGAAGGTGTAGCTTGCGTTATTGAAGCGCAGCCGCTCGGGATTGTCGCCATTGTCGATTGCCGTCTGCTTGACCGCGTCGTGCAAGGCTTTGAAGTTGTCGCGTCCCATCTTTTCAAGGACGAGTACTTCGAACTGCTGCCCGCCTTTCTGATAGACGCCGCGATACCCTTGCCACGAGAAGCCGAACTCCGGCAGGCCAACCTGCTCATCGATCATCGCTAGTTCAAGGCTCTTCAGCTTCTCCGGGAAGAGCACCTGAACGGTTGGGTCCTTCAAGTACTCAGCCGTTTGCTCCTTCGCCGCGGTCGTAACGACGATCCTCGAACATCCGCCGACGATCAGACAGGCAAGAGCAAGGCTGCAGACAAGCTTGGAGTACCAGGAGATTGATTGCATCGTCGTCGTCCGCATGGATCGGCTTAGGCAGGTTCAAGTCGCTCCTTTCCACGCTAATTGCCGGTCCGGACAGAGAAAGCCGGCTTCCATCGTGACTGTGGGAAGAATAGGTCCGGCAACACTCTCGCTGGTAGGGTTACAACGATCTTTTGGTCTGTAGCACCGCCGTGCTCATCTGCGCGCCGGGGTTCCCGCCAGACCAGCGGCGATCTTGCGGACCATCCAGCGCGGCACGAAGCGCGTGCCGTAGGCCAGCAACTTGTTCCCCAGGCCCGGGACGACCAGCGACTTGCCCCGCTGGAAGCCTCGGTACCCGATCCGGGCCACCGCCGCGGCCGACATGGCTCCCATGTTGAACAGCCGGGCATCTTCCATCTCGGCGGCCTTCGCGAACTCCGTCACTGTTGGACCGGGCGCTAGGCATGTCACTTTCACGCCCGTTCCTCTTAACTCCTCAACCAACGCATCGGTCAGCGACAACACAAACGCCTTCGTCGCGAAGTAGACCGCCATGTTCGGCCCCGGCTGGAAGGCAGCCGTCGATGCGACGTTCAAAATGCCCCCCTGTCGCCGCTCAATCATCCCGGGCAGAAACAGTCGCGTCAGGTGCAACAGGCTCAGCACATTCAGATGAACCATGTCGAGCTGTCGTTGCAGATCGATTTCGGCCAACTTGCCGCGGAGACCGTAGCCGGCGTTGTTGACGACCACATCGATTGTCAGGCCACGTTCGGCCACCTCGTCAAACAACCGCTGCGGCGAATCAGTCTGGGTCAAGTCGCTAGCGATTGTCTCAATACGCACCGTATGCTTCGACCGAAGCTCCTCGGCAAGTTCGTTCAACTTGTCGACACGCCGCGCCACCAGCACCAGATCGGTCCGATCGGCTGCAAACAGCCTCGCCAGTTCTAACCCGATCCCAGCGGAAGCGCCGGTGATGAAGACGGTCTGCTTTCGCATGAATGGCCCTACTCCAGCACTTTGATTCGTGCGTCGCGGATCATCACCGGTTCGTTATTTCGGCTGAGATGCTGAAAGCCGATGTGCCCTTTCCGCGGCCGATCCTTGATTGGCGGTGCGTCGCTGCCGTCGTGCCGCTTCACCGGCTGTTCGAACGTGCTTAGATCGACATCCTGGATCTGCTCGGCGTTGATCGACACTTTCAAACGCTCTCCGCGCAGTTCGATGTGCACGCGATTCCACTCCGTCGGTCGGTAAACTTGCCTGGTCGGGGCAATCGCCCGATAAATGCCGCCGGTCAGTTCCGAATCCTTCGCTTGTTCGTTGTAGCGAAAGTCGGCCACCTGCATTTCCATGCCGTCAAACGCCGGATCTCCTCGCATCGGAGTTCGAAGAGCGACGCCACTATTGCCCCGCTGCGTCAGCTTGATCTCGAACTCCAGGACGAAGTTCTCATACTCCTTTTCGCTGACCAGCCAGGTGCCACGCTTCTCCCCCGAGTGCAGCACACCGTCCTTCACCGTCCACTCCACTCCTTCCGGCGCCCGCCTCCCTAAATCGCTCCACTCCGTGACGACCCAACCGCGCGGCGAGCCCTCGTCAGGAAACAATGGCTGAAAGCTGTCCTCGTCAGCCGCGTTTCCTGATACAGGCAGCAAAGCAGCAAACGCAAAACAGAGCATCCTGACTGCACGGCTATTCATTGCCCACCCCAAGTTTTGATGTCCACGGTCCGCCGTCCACTGTCGGCCTTTCATCACAGCTCAAGCTTCATCACCGTGCCACGGTCATAAGCTGAATCGCCATGACTCACGGCGACCTGCTCGTCCTCGGTCCGCCCAATCGTCTCGCCCGGCTGGATCGCCGTGCCGCTGGTGACCAGGTAGCTGATGATATCGTGGCAGAAGTCAAGAATGTCCTCCGGCTCGCGCTCGGTGCGGTCGATCTCGATCTCCAAAAGACCAAGCGGAGCGAGACCTGTGGTGAAGAAGCCGTAACTGCCGTCATCGTGGGCGACGATCCGCATATCGAACCACAACTGCGGCACGATGTCGGCTGGCGACAGTCCTTCGGAATACTCCTGAAACATCTGCGGTTCGTGCACGACGGTACCCATGGGCCAGTACACGCCCGCGGCGGACTCCGTCGCCGACACCACCGCGGCCGTTAAGTGCGTGAGCAGGATGAATCGCTCCAGCGGTGTTCCGCTGCCGCCCGTGAGCGTCACCAATAAATGAGCCGCGTGTCCTTGTAACTTCTCACAGGCCTCAGGCCACCACCAGGAAGTAACGCACGGCCCCTCCAAATCAGGCCATGGAATCGGAGCCTTCACGAGCGCAATCGCGGCCACATCATCGCCTAATTCGAACGACAGCACGTCGCCGCGCTTCGACAGATCCGCGGCGAGCGATGTCTCCTGCAACCGCCGCCGCAACTCAGCGACGAAAGCCTTGCGTTCCGGTAAGGCCGGCGTGCTTAAGGCGATCATTGCGATCATCGACGTACGACTGTCCGTCATGGTGCGCTCCATCTGTGCACAATCACCGAGTGGCGCGTGGTGAAAAACCTGGTAGGTTTTTCACCACTTGACGCTCTCCTAGGGGCCCCCAACTTGGTGAAAAACCTCCACAGTTTTTCACCATGCCCCACCAGCGGGTGCTCTGCTAATCGACCCTCGTTGGATTGGCCTTAGCCTATCTGCGGCCGGCGTGGGAAAAGCTGATGTGTATTGTACGGAAATATTGAACAACTGTCAAAGTATTTAATACCTCGAGTGCCACGGGGCCGGTTCGCCTCTGCCAGGGATCTGCAGCGTTCCACGAGGGAAGCAGAAGGGCGTAATGATTCCGACTCTCGATTCGAAAGTAAAAGTGCCCCCATACAATGAATTTACCTTGTAGACGCGACCCCGGAGACGCAACCAATCCAGTTGGGCCTCCCGCGGCAAATTCGCAATCGCTTTGCGAACTGCCTCTTGTTGCGACCACAAGTCTACGATAACCACGTTCGCGCCTGACTCATCGGACTTCGCCGCCGCTAGTTTTCCGAGGCTCCCTGCCTACTTTTCTTCAGTAACCGACCCTTCGTCGCCCATCGGCTCCTCGAGCAGTTGCTTGCGGATCGATGCGTAATGCCGTGGATTCAGCCAAAGCGACCGCTCCGGCGCGATGCCAGTCGTTTCGATCTTGCGGACAAACCAGGCGGCGTGTTCTCGATGGGCGGGGGCGAGTGTCGCAAAGCGGAGCGCGGCGTGATAGCCGAACGGGTCTTGGGGGGCGACCTTTCGCAGGTGCCCTAGCCCACTTTGAATTCGCTCGTAGTCGAACTGCTCCGCCTCAAAGAAATGATCCCAGTAGTACGGCACCAGGGCACTGGCGATCCGAGCATACATAAGATCGCCATCGCGGCCCCCGATGTGATCAGCTACTTTCGCGGCATAGGCTTCGGCGTCCCCTGGTTGGCCGCCCCAGCGGGGCATTAGCGCGGTAGCCCGCTCGACGTGCGCGCCTGTCAGAGTCGGGTGCTTTTCCAGCAAGCGCTCGAGGACCTTCTGCACTCTCTCGTCGTCGATCGAGTCAGCCCGGGCGACTAGGAGCCAGAGTGTGTAGCAATGTGAGGGCGGGTTTTCCTTCACCATCACCGGTTCGAGCAGTTCTCGGGCGTCGATCAGTGCTTTCGTGAATTCCTCCCAGCCTTTCGCCGTAACGCTGGCGGCATAGCCGTCGCCGCGGGCGTCCCATCCCTCGCCGATGCGCAGCTTGGCGCGGACGATGCGGCTGAAGTCGGAATCCGGGTTTGCCCGCAGCAACCGTTCGAGCCTCTCTCGATACCCAGCCGGCGGTCGCGGTGGACCCCGATCTTGGATCACCGCCGAGCAGAGGTAATCGTAGAGCGTCTCGGAGCGATCCCATGAGCAGGTCTCATCGTGGCTCGCAACATACTCGGCAAAGGCATTGAGTCCGGCGAAGTCGTTCGCCTCGACCCAGTTGTACAGGGATTCGCCGATTTTCCATTGCGGCGGGTCGGCGAATTGATCGATGCCGAACACGGCAACCGAGCCGTTTTTCCGAATGCAGGCCACGTGCTTGCCGTTGTTGCTGAGTGCGCCTCCCTCGTAATCTTCCTCGCCCAGACGAACGTACAACGGCAAGCCGTGGTGCTGGGTGCGACGAATTTCGAGAAAGCCTTCCTTGGCGGCTAATTGATAAACGTACGAATCCGGGACGGAACTCTCATGGGCGGTGAGTATCACGTCGTCCACCGCGACGAAGGACATCGGGGTGCGGTTCGTACTGAGTGTGTCCCAATAGCTCTTCCCAATCTCCAGACCTAAAGTTCCGGGTGAAGCGACGAGCTCTTCGTTGCCGTGGCTCAGCAACTGGGGATCGTTCTTTCCGTAATGGAAGTGGTAGTGATACGTTTCCCGGTGCTTTCCCTCGCGGTCGAGCAGAAAGCACAGGATGCGGTCGCAATCGGTTCGAAGGCCTGCACAGAACTCGTTGTGCTGAAACCACGTCAGCGACTGCCAGGTCGGCCCGGCTTGAGCCAACCAGCGAAAGTTGAGCGTCCCGCGCGGCGGTCTCAGGTCGACTCGCTCTCCGCCGAGCAGTGGCACACTAAAGAGTTTGCCGTCCTGTAAGGCGACCACGGCGAAAGGGTGCTGCGGATGCAGCAGCACGTGCGATACAAGCCCCGTTGTCTCATGCGTATGCACGAGCTTTCCGGTGGCGAGTTCCCAGACGTGCACATCCTTCTCCACACCCGCCGCGGCAACGTGCTTGCCATCGTGCGAGACTGCGAAGGTCTTTACCTCCGGGTCGCTCTCGAACGTGGCGATCTGCTGCCAGTCTTGCGTGTCGTAAACGCGGTTAATCCGCGTGTCGTCGCTGACGATAAGCAGCCGGCTGTCGTGCGAAAAAAAGACCGCATCGCAATGGGCAGCGTCTGTGTCGTCATCACCCACTTTCGTGTGCATGATCTCACGAGTCAGCTGGGCACGCGGCGGTTCAGCCGCTTTGAGGAGCTGAGCAAATTGAGCCTCACGCTGCTCCGCGGTCTTCTTCGGCAGTTTCCCGTTCCGCCAGGCCCAGATGTGCTCGAAGTCCTCCTCGCTCACATGGATCAAAAGCACTGAGATGTCTTCTTTGCCCGGGAGGCTGATCGTGACGACCCCGTCTGCGAGTTCAGTTACGCGTCCTGACCTCATAATGTGTTTATCAACCGTCCAATCCCGGAGCGGCGCGAGTGGTTCGTCCTGAGGTAGGCGATACTTCCCGATGTGCGGGTCAGCCGCCGGGGCTTTCAGCCACTCGGTGATGTATTTTTGATCCTCGTCCGAGAGTTGATCGACGACTCCTTGCTTCGAGCTTCCCTTAAGATTGCGAAGAACAACGACTCGGCCGTCGCCAACTTCGGACAAGTAGCTTTTCTCTGCGAAGAGCTGTCCGTCCTTCAACCGCCACGAGCGTAGCAGCGGCGGTTCGGCGGCTAGGGCGGAAGCCGATACACTGAGTAGGGCAAGGATCAGGAGCGAAACGGACCCGCGATAGAGCGTCAGGTTGCGGTGTGTCATGAGTCGCGAAGAATTCAAACTTGAAATGCAGCGAAGTTCCACCTGATGAGGGGAAGCGTCCCCAGAGTAGATAATCCCCGTCCGAATGGCAAACCAGGGCTTGAGCGATGACTGGCGGCCCTTGGAACCGTCCAGGCGGATCGGCGGTGGTTCATGAATCGGGCGGTGCTACTGGGACATTCAGGCGTCCCGCTCGGCCGGAGTTTGGACGCGGCAAGCTCATCTCAGCTTCTGAACTGGCGGGTCTTCCCCTCCCCTTGTACCCCACCTCTCGCGTATTATGACGGGTCTTGCGCCGCCCGCGGTTCTCGGGTGAGGTCTGTCTGGTGGCGGCGCGGTTTTAGGGTTCTCGGTCATGGCTCGTAAGGGTTCTGCGTTCGCGGGTTTGTCGGTTGCGATCACCACGCCGTTCAAGAATGGCGAAGTGGATTATGGGCTGCTCAAAAAGCAGGTCGAGTTCCAACTGGAAGCCGGTGTGCAGTGCCTGGTGCCGGTCGGCACCACCGGTGAATCGCCGACCCTCTCGCATGAGGAGCACGAGCGGGTTATCTCGACCGTCGTGCAAACTGTTGCCGGCCGGTGCAAGGTGATGCCGGGAACTGGTTCGAACAGCACCGCCGAGGCGCTGCGCCTGACCAAGTGGGCGGCCAAGGAAGGGGCTGACGCGGCGCTGATGGTCGCCCCCTACTACAACAAGCCGACGCAGGAAGGCTTCTATCAGCACTTCAAAACGGTTGCCGATCAGGTCAGCATTCCGATTTGCGTCTACAACATTCCGGGTCGCACGGCCAAGAACGTTGAACCGGAGACGATCATTCGCCTTGGCGAACTGCCGAACATCACCATGGTGAAGGAAGCCACCGGTCAGCTCGACCAGGCTTCACAGATCATCGGCAGCAGCGAACTGACGGTGCTCAGCGGCGACGACAGCATGACCCTCCCGCTACTTGCCGTCGGCGGCGAAGGAGTGATCTCGGTCGTCGGTAACATCGTCCCCAAGGACATGCTTGCCCTGCTCGACGCCTTCAAGCGATCCGACATGGCCGCCGCCTACAAGTGGCACCACAAGCTGTTCCAGCTTTGCCGCGACATGCTCGGACTTTCCACCAACCCGATCCCGCTCAAAGCCGCCATGAAAATGCTCGGCCGAGATTCAGGCGAACTACGCCTGCCAATGACATCGCTCGAAGCCGCCAGCGAAGCGAAACTGCGCAAGACGCTGACGACGTACGGCCTTTTGTAAGGTCGCCCCTCATAGAAGCCGAGTACAAGCGGAGCCGTCGATCACAGGATCGACGGCTTTTTTATTTGCAGACTGCGGCCGTCCACAGGTAAGATTCCGCTCACTTCACAGAGGTCTTATCTCTTATGCCGGAGTGCGCGAATGAACTCGTGCCGATCCTGCGGTTGGCGCCTCAGACCTCGCTGCGGGCTGTTCGTGGCGGTTTTGCTAGTCCAGAGTTTTCTCGGATGCGGGGGCGAGGCCACACCCGTCCAGCCGCCGCTGTCTCGGCCGAAGTCAGTGTCCTCCGAGCCAGCCTCACCTGCCAGCTCGGCTCCAAGCTCAACCGTAGAAGCCCCTCCCGCTCCACCTCCAATTCCTCCCGATGCGATCTCAAAGCACATTGAGGAGGTTGTCTTCCGTTTCCAGACGACTGACGACAATGAAGTCTTCACCGCCTGGAAGAGCTCTTCGAAGAACTGCGAATCAGCGGTCGATTCAACCGCGTGATGATGCAGCCGTCGCTCTCGGCGGTGTTCGATGTTTTGGCCGCCGTGCCGGAGCCTTCCGACGCCCAATTCCAGCAGCGGATTGAGCGTTTCAACGAGTGGAGTAAGGTCTATCCCAATTCGCCCGTGCCGCTCATTGCTGCTGCGCGAACGTATAACTCGTGGGCCTGGTTCACTCGCGGGGCCGGTTATGCCCTGACGGTGGATGAAGACGCCTGGCGGCCCTTTCGGCTGCGATTGGTCGAAGCGCGCGACATGTTGGAACGGGCCGAGAAACTCGAACCAGCTTATGCGCATCTGTACGTGCTGCGGATCGATGTCGGCCGCGCGGATGGCAGCGAGCGCGAACTGATCGATGAGTGGTTTGCGAAAGGTCGAGAGATCGATCCCAAATGCTTGCCGCTGTACCGTCAGATGACAACTTACCTACTGCCACGCTGGCATGGCGCGCCAGGCGACGTGGCCGCCTTTGCTGATCGGATGCGGAAAGAAATGCCGGGTGAGTTAGGTTTGACCGCATATGCCGTCATCGCGGCGCAGCAGGCCTATTACGAGCCGCAACAAGTAATTCACGGGTACTATGATCGTGAAGCGTTGCATGAGTCGGCGAAACTGGTCGCAAAGCAGTGGCCACAGTCTCGCGATTTGAATGAGTTCGTAGCTCTGATTTCGCTGATCACTCAGGATCCTGAATTGGGCCGGCAAGTGCTCCGTCGCATCGACGGGAACTACGCCTCGTCCTGGCTGCGACCTCCCGCGACGCAGAAGCATTTCGAAAAACTCTGCCAACGTACGTCCACGTCCCCACTTGGCGAATCGAACCTTTGGGATTATCCAACCCCGCAGGGCGTTCGCTTCCTGAACTCCGGCGAGCAAGTCGTCACCTTTTGCGCAGGCAGCCACGCACTGACGGTTTGGGACGTCGAATCCGAACAAGTGCTCGGATCGATACCGCTAACCGTGAACTATGCGCACAGCTTCGACAAGCACCCGACCAAGGACGAATTTGCGATTGGTGGATTCGCCAATGAGGTAGATTCGGCGATGATCATCAACTTGGAGACTGCCGCAGAACCGAAACTGCTTTACGAAGCTGGGCTTGGACCCTTTTATGAAGTGAACTTCACTCCAGACGGAACGAAGCTGGTTGTCGGTCACGAGAACGAAATCACTCTCTGGAATCTAGCTGAGGAGCAGATCGTCGATCGTATTCCCTACCAGGTAGTCCGCGGAATGGCTGTTTCTCCCGACGGCGACCGCATTTTGCTCCGGATTGGAAGGGTTGCGGATTTTCAGTCGAAGAAGTGGCAGATGCTTCATGACTTAGGCGGCCAGAAGTTTCACTGGCCTCTGTCCGCACTGTTCCTTGATAATGACACCATCTTCGGGTGCGCAACCAACCTCAAGGACTACAAGAACTCACTTGTCAGTTGGAATAGGAAGACGAACGTTCATCAGGTTCTTCAGAAAGTGAATTACAATCCGGGCAGCATGAAGCTTTCACCAGATCAAAATTTGATTGCCATTACCTACGGGGGCGGAGCCGAAAATCATTCGGTCCGCCTTTTCGATATGAAAGCGAAGAGAGATCGTGCCGTTTGGGAGGGTTTTGGAGTCGTTTACGATCTGGCTTTTTCCCCGGACGGCAAGCGGATAGCGATCGCTTGCGAGGACGGAAGTACTCGGGTGTTCCGAGTACCACAAAAGTAACAAGCCTGCCGTACCAGGGATTCTTCGGTTTAGCTTCGGCCGCCGGGGTAATGACCGGTGGCCTCACGATCTCTGCACCTTGCCCGTCGGCGAAAATCGCCAATGATAAGTGCATGAATGCACTAAGTAGCCGCCGGTATGCCGAGTATCGGCGGAAGGTTCGGGAGAAGCTTGCCGCCGCGAAGGCTGGAGACAAGCAGGATTCGGCTGACGACTCAGTCAAGCCTGGCTCGGCGAGAAACCGCTCGTTTCTCAGGCTGCTCATCGAGTTCCTGAGGCTCCTCAAGGGGCATGGCTGGAGTGTTGGCTTTGCGCTGGCCACGCTCACCGTGGCGACGGTTCTGCGGTTGGTGCCGCCGCTGGCCACGAAGGTGGTCGTCGATAACGTCCTCATTGACGAGCCGCTCCCCGCGTGGCTGAGTGCCCGCGGGTTGCCCGACGATCGCTATCAACTGCTTTACTGGGTGGGGGCGTTTGTCGCCGGTATCTCCATCGTGGCGACGATTATTCACTTGAGCGGCCGCTGGTTCGCCACCAAGGCCGTCAACCGAGTTCAAGTGGCGATTCGGCGGCGGGTATTCGCCCATGCCGTTCGCTTGCCGCTGCACCGCGTTTATCAGCTCAAGTCGGGAGGCGCCACAAGCCTGTTGCGCGACGACGCCGGCGGCATCTCCGAACTCATCTTCAGCATGCTGTACAACCCGTGGCGAGCAATCATCCAGCTCATCGGCAGCCTGATCGTTCTCGCCTGGGTTGATTGGCGCATGATGCTTGGCGGACTGGCGCTCGTACCTGCGGTCTACGTGACCCACCGCACTTGGATCAACCGCATCCGCCCGTTGTATCGCGACATCCGCAATCGTCGACAGGATATCGATGGCCAAACGACCGAAGCCTTCGGCGGCATGCGCGTAGTGCGCACTTACAGTCGCGAACGCAGCGAGACTACGCGTTATGTCACTGGCAATCATCTTGTGGTGCGCCAGCAGTTGTTTGTTTGGTGGTGGACCCGTGTCATCGAGCTTACCTGGGAAGTGCTCATACCGCTGGCTTCGATTGCCTTACTGATCTACGGCGGAACGCAGGTTCTCAACGGAGACCTGACAATTGGCGACGTGACGATGTTCCTCGTTTATTTGATGATGCTTCTCGGTCCCCTGGAGGCGCTCGTCAGCAGTGCCACAACGTTCCAGAACAACCTGGCCGGTCTCGACCGCGTGCTTGACCTGCTCGAAGAGCCTCAGGAGACCGCCCATACGCCCCCGACTGCTCGCTTGGACTTGAAACAGCTGCGCGGCCGAGTTGAGCTTCGCGATGTGTCGTTTCAATATCCTGGGTCGGAATCGCCGGTGCTGGAAGGGATCAATCTGATGGTTGAACCTGGACAGACCGTTGCACTGGTTGGCCGAAGTGGCGCGGGTAAGACGACGCTCTGCAATCTCGTTGCTCGGTTTTACGACCCAACGAGCGGCGGCGTGTACCTGGACGGCGTCGATTTACGCGAACTACCCGTGGAAGACTACCGCCGGCTGCTCGGTATCGTGGAGCAGGACGTGTTTTTGTTCGATGGTTCGATTGCGGAGAACATCGGGTATGGCTCGCGCAAGGCAACCCGCGATGAAATTATCGCCGCGGCTGAAGCGGCCAACGCCGATGAGTTCATCCGCCAACTCGAAAAGGGCTACGACACGCTGATTGGCGAGCGCGGCGTGCGCCTTAGCGGCGGCCAGCGGCAGCGCCTAGCAATCGCGCGAGCCCTGCTAGCCGATCCGCGAATCTTGATCTTGGACGAAGCGACCAGCAATCTCGACAGCGAAAGCGAACGCCTCATCCATCAGAGCTTCGAACGGTTGATGGAAGGGCGCTCCGCCATCGTCATTGCCCATCGACTGAGCACGATCACTCGGGCCGACAAGATCGTGGTGCTCGAGCACGGCCGGATTGTTGAATCCGGAACTCACGAAGAATTGATGGCCCGCAGCGGCCGTTACCGCCAGATGGTCGAACTGCAGACCAGCCCACCGGAGACAATCTCGATGCCTGAGTGAGCAATTTAATGTGAGAGCGATGATTTTAGACGCATAGCTGCACGGCGAATCGCCATCGGGTTTATGGCTGAATCAGGGGCCGGAACTGCGTCAAGGCAAAGAACTTGCGAATTCCTGGCTCCTTTCGGAATCGAAAGCTAAAGTTCATTTGTCAGGCGGCCGAAGACAAGCCGCTTGCCCGCTGGCATTGGGACGGCCCTCGCGCCTGTCCAAACCCCGGGCATACATGCTTCGAAAACCCCAGGTCACTCGTTCTGTCTCGCACTGCGCGCCGCTCTTTTCGGGCGGCGGAATTGGCGGAGTAAGTTCCGCCAAAAGCAATTGCTTGCGGAACTTTCGACGCGATGTCATGCGTCGAAAACTGAGTGACGCTGTGGATCGAGGTGGGGCAAACGCGAAAGAGGCATCGCTGAACATGAATTGCACGGACTTAGCAGGTCGGATCGAACGTATGCAGCCGGGGGCCGAAGCCAAGGATGTAGCTCGGCTGTGTCTGCTACTGGCAAATGCGACCGAGGATGTCACAGCGTTCACCGACGATAAGGTGCTTACTCGCGCCTGGCGCGAGATGGGGCTGAAGCTGCAAGCCGCCACCGACCAGCACGCTGCGATGACCGAGGAACTCGAACGCCTCGCCCAAAGCGACCCGCAAAAATTCACTCCCGACCAGATCTGGGTTCTGATTCGAGCCATCAAAGTGCAGAGCCAGATCCTGCAGCTTTACGTGGGCGAAGCGGTGCTCGGCGTTTAGGCGACTCTAGTCGCTCAGAGCCAACTAGCTCTCGGGGAATTGAACTTCGGCTGCGTATTGCCGCGTGGCGCTCCTTCTACGTGCTGTTTCCGGAGGCGGATGAACTCAGGGTTGCGGGCCTGGCCTTCAGAGCCAGTCCAAAAGCAGCACCGATACTGTCATGTAAATGACGATCGCCAAGATGTCGCTGATGCCAGCGACGAATGGGTTGCTCATCAGGGCCGGATCGAGCCCCAGCCGCTTGAAGATAAGTGGTAGAAGCGACCCGAACACGCTGCCGCAGGTTACTACGAGCACAATGGTCAGGGGCACAACCAGCGGCCAGAACCGATAGGTGTTGGCTTCCGTTTCGCCCCAGGTCATGGCAACCGAGACCAGACTGCCAAGCACAGCCAACATCAGGCCGAGCATCAATCCCACTGCGAGATCGCGCAGCAACACCTTTCGCCAATCGCGAAGTTTCACGTCGCCGGAAGTCATCGCGGTGATTACGAGCGTCGCCGACTGGTTGCCCGAGTTTCCGCCCGAAGACATGATCAGCGGGATAAACATCACGAGCCAGGCCCAATCGTCGAGTCGCTTCTCGTAGTAGCTGAGCGCCGAAGCGGTGAACATGGCCGCGACAAACAAGATCGTCAGCCAGATCCCGCGCTTCCAGACGAGCGTCAGCAGATCGGTCCTGAGATATCCTTCTTCCAGCGGCGCCACGCCGGCGAGTTGCTGAGCGTCTTCCGTCGCTTCCTGGCGCACCGCGTCAATTACGTCGTCGTGCGTAATGATGCCGACGAGCCGGTTCTGGTTGTCCACGACCGGGATGGCGAGCAAGTCGTACTTCGCGACGCGCTCGGTAACCGCCTCCCGGTCGTCGTTGGCGTTCACGACGACCAGATCGGTCTCCATGAGCGAGCCGAGCTTGGTTTCCGGCTTGCCGAGGGCCGACACCAGTTGCCGCGTTGAAACCACACCCCGTAGGTGCAGGTCGCTGTCGACGACATAGATGTAGTAAATTGTTTCAAGGTGTTCTGATTCGCGGCTGAGCGCCGAGAGGGCGTCGCGCACCGAGAGCGATTCCTCCAGCAGTGCCACCTCAGTCGTCATCATCGCGCCCGCGGTGTTTTCCGGGTAAGCGCGGAGACGCAGGATTTCACGGCGCTCGTCGGCCGGCAACAGCGGCAGGATCTCTTCAACGACCTGCTCTGGAGTGTCGTGGAGCAGGTCGACGCGATCGTCAGCAGGCAGGTTGGCGATGAGCTCGGCAACTTCGGCCCGATCCTGCGATTCGATAATCGCCAGCTGCTTCTCGTGGTTGAAATAGGAGAAGAGCTCTTCGCGAAGCGACGGCTCAGCATGGCGAAGCACCCGCCAGGTGTCGGCAGCGTCGAGCCCTTCCATGAACTCGGCCGTTCGCGCGGGGTGAAGGGCCGTGCAGAACTCGCGCAGTTCGAACTCGTTGCTTTCGGCCAGCATCTCGCGCAGTTCGGGCAGGAACAGCGTGTTGATCATCGGCTGGCCGCTTCAAGGTTCCGGTAGGCGGGCGGGAGAGGCGTTCCTCCGAGTATCCCGGCCCTGCGGAAACCTGTCAAAGGCGGGTGGGCCAAATACGGCCGTAAGGTTGTGCCCGATGCGCCTAACAGGCATCGCGCGAAACGCTGCGGCTGGGGGAACCACGTTCAGCGATATGCCTGGCTACGAGCGGAGCGCGAGCGAGACCGGCATGTAGGGATAGAAGAACCGTCGCAAGAGCTGCGGCTGGGCGGCGAAATTGGTCAAGATGCGACTGCCGATGATATTGCCGCGCCCAAGCAAATCGCAGCGATTGCGCGGATCGCTCGAGTACGAATGCATCGAACCGGTTGGTTCGATCTGCCACGACTTCACCCGGTATCCCCGCAAGGGCGTATCCGCGTCAGCCATCCAGCAGCTGGCTCCAAAGACGACTTCGGCTGGTTCAGGCCGGCCAGCATCGGGCAGCTTTCTGGCCGTCGCTGGGAGCAGACCTGTCATCGGTGCACTACGACCATCGGGCAGCACAATTTGTCGACAAAGGTAAGCGAGTCCACTTCCCTCAGCGTAAATGCGACCTCCTGCCGCGGCGTAGCAACGCAGCGACTGGGCCAGGCAATGATTCACGGCCAGGGTCTCTAAGTGCCGCTCCGGATGCCCGCAGCCGAGCAGAACCAGATCGGTCTGGTCCGGCAGTTTCTCGTTCTTCAGGGGAGAGAAATCATTGACGACCGCTCCGACGGCTTCGAGCGCGTCGAGCAACTCCGGGAAGTGGCACGAGAAGTCTTCGTCGAGCGCCATTGCCACACGCAGTTTGCGGCGCGAATCGCAGACGAACGGCCAGTGCGTCGCAACGTCCGGCAAGACGGACCGTGAAGCCAATTGGAAGAGACGATCGAGACGCACTCGGCCTTTCAGACGGTGGCCTAGCTCGTGACAAAGTTCCTTTTGCGGATTGGCACCGGGACGCAGCCGACGAACGGCCGCGCGCAAGGCGGGGGCCTCATCCATCCAGCCGACGACGGGCATGCCCCAGAGAGCCTCTAATTCCGTCTGCCAGCGCACCGCATCGGCCATGTCATGGGCACGGTCGAGCAGCAATGCGTCCGCGACTGGTCTGCGGCATGGAAGACCACGCTCGCGAAGCAGCGCTAAATCGACGACGGCAACGCGCGGCAGATCCAACCACTCGCAGAGCGTGCTCAATTCACCGCCCGAGTCAGCTACTTCCTCACTCGCAGTCTTGCCAAACGGTCCGTGGACGACCGCCAAGTCAGCGCTGGCAGCGCCCCGTCGGAGCGACTTCAGACAACCGCCCTTCCCCATGACCCAACTGTCGAGATGACGAGTTCTGCGTCCAGAAACGACTTTCGCCCCATCGTGGGGCGAAAAGCAGGCGCGCGAGTTGAAAGTCTGTGTTGAAACTCCGACTTGTTGACACAGGCTGACGAGACCCCAGAGCAGCGGCTCGTAGCTGGCTTCTGCCTGTATCGTGCCCAGGGCAATCCGTGAAAGCTGCCACATGTCCGGATTTGCTTCTGAAGGCGGAGTGTGAGAGACGAAAGTGGGACAGGCTTCGCGCCTGCAATCGCCTGAACGGTTTGTCGTCAGGCGAGAAGCGTGTCGCATGCACGAGCATTCGGCGAGGTACGTGACCTCACCGGCAGACCATTGTTCGACGGGCAAGAAGGTGGGTCAAGCTGTGCAGGCGTTGCGTTCCGACCAGGAAATGCGTGAAAAACCGATGAAAATGCCGTTTCCAGCGTCTCTACGTCCGGGACGTAGACAACCGGACAACGACGGGCGCAGCGGTCCGCTCCTAGAGCTACTGCTGCCGAATCGGCCGCGGGACTGCGGATTACTGGAGTCGATACTTATAGATGGGCAGGTGCCGGTAATAGACCTCGAGCATGTAGATGGAAAGGCAGGTGACGTACAAACGTCCACCATGTGGCCCCCAGCGATCGCCCGACGGTGACCAACTCCCCTTCTCTGCACCAGTCTTGGTTTGAGCGGTCGGAATGGCCTGGCGCATGACCGAGTTCCACTGGTTCCATTCGTCGCCGTCCATGTGATGCGCGGCCTGCGTGGCGTAGTACCAGTAGTAGACGTTTTGATCGTTGTAGTTGATGGGATTGGCGTTGATGTAGTCGATGCCGGCCTTCATGCGCGGATCGGCATGCTTCCAGCCAAGGTACTGGCGGCAGAGCAACCCTTCAGCAGTCATGGTGAGCGTGGCTTCCATGCCCGGCTTGTAGCAGTAGCGGCTACCGTCTTCGAGGGATGCCTTGTCGAGGAACTGGTTGATCTTATCGAGCGCCGGGCTTTGCACTTCGATGCCCGCCATCATGGCACTTTGTAGAGCCATGACGTACCAGCCGGTAACCGAGGTGTCGGAATCGATCTTCGGCTCGTAACGCCAGCCACCTTCGGGCGCCTGCGCTTTGTGGACGAAATCGATCGCTTTCTGGGCGGGCAAGCGGAACTTTTCGTCCTTCGTCATGCCGTAGATTTCGCAGATCGCAATCGTGGCTTGCGCCTGGGCATAAAGCCGATGGTGGGCCGCCGATTCAGTTTCGAAAAAGCCATCCGCGGTTTGGAGCTTTAGCAGGTAGTCCCAGCCGCGTTGGACCTCCTTCTTAAATTCGCCTTCCTTGTGCGTATGGCCCGCCCCCTGAAATGCAAGCAATGCCATCGCCGTGGCGGATACTTTGTGCTCAATTCCGCCGCCCTCGCTGTAGGGCCCGGTCAGGCTCCAGGAGCCGTCTTTCAGCTGATTCCGTTGCAGCCATTCCAGGCCCATTCGCACAGCCGCTTCGGTCGTCGCGTTTCCGCCATATGCAGCTAGAAGTGCCTTTTTCTGACCAGCCTCACGCCCCGTCAGTGCCATGCCGATGGAAGGAGCGTCGAACGACTCGGCGCTCGCCTTCGTCGCATCGAGGCTGATCATGTCCATGACCGGTGGAGCGGCGAGTGGATCGTCGACTGCCACCGGGCCGAAGGACAGCGCGGGCAATTCGACTTCCATATTCAGCGACTCGGGCGATTGCAGCGTATCGTCGAGGACCTGTTCACCGAGCGTTTCGGCGTAAACAATCTCCAGTTCCACTTGGTTCTTGTACTGCATCGGGATGTACATCAGCGCCAGGACGATGATCACCACCATGTGAATCACGGTGCTGACCAGCCATGGCGGCATGGCTTTAACCGCTTTATCCGCCGGATCGGCACCCTCTCCGTCGCCGGCGGCCGCATCGATCTTCGGTTTGGCCGGATCAACCGCGGGCTTCGTCACTGGCACGGGCCGGTTGGCGGCGGTAAGCGGAACCGGTCGATTGGCCGGGCTGATTGGCTGCGGTCGAGCGCCGGCTGCGGCCAATGCTGGCGAAGTCGCTCCCGTGGCAGCCAGCACGTTTGGTGCTGCCGATCCGGCCGGAATCGGACGGTTTGCCGGAGCTGTGGCTGCCGTCGGCGCAGGAGTCACAGGCTGTTGGGGCGCGGTGACTGGAACAGGTCGCAGCGGAGCCGGGGTTGCTCGAGCCGAGAGCGGCATTGGCGCTTCAGCTGCGGGATAGTTCGGCGAGGCTCCGGGCTGAGGATAGTACTGTGGCTGCGACGAGGGATATCCGGCTGGGTAGCCCGAGTTCGGGATGCTACTTGGATATTGGTTCTGCGGGACCGGCTGCTGAGGTTGGCCGTACGGCTGAACAAGATTCGGCTGCACTGGCTGAGGCTGACCGTAAGCCGGCTGGCCCGGCTGCGGCTGTGCATAGGGCGAAAGGTGCTGCTGAGGCAGCGGATATGCGGCTTGGGGCGTCGCCTGCGGATAAGCAGGCTGCTGACCATAGGGGTACTGATTCGGAGCAGCCGAAGCAGCGGAGGGATTCCACGGCTGTGGTGCGGTGAACGGTTGTGACGCAGGGTTGCTGGAGGGCGCGGCCGGGCCGTGCTGGCGATAAGGATCAAATTGACTCATGCACGATTCCTCTCGCGTTCCTTGCGACACGACGCCCCTGCGACGGCACCATCGACTGTCCAGCGAAGATAAGTGGTGGCTGAACAGTCTTCAGCTCGGCCTGTGACCGATTCATCGAGCCATACGGGCGGGTCCCACCGCCCCTGCTCCGCAGCGAGAACCGCCGCTTCCCCCAGACCAAAAGCGAACTGCATGCCTGCCTGACCAGCAAGGCAATCATTCGCTCTTTTTTGAGTCTAACCGTGGTAAATCGAAGCGCCAAGCAAAAGCTGCGACAACGTCAGGTTTTACGGCGACCTCGCACGTTGCGAAAACCCCACACTTCAGCGCCGTCAGGATGCCCGCACGCAACGTGGAACAACCGCTCCAAACGTGCGAGCCGGACGGATCAACGGTGTCGCTGGGATATCTGCGGGATTGCCTTCATTCCGTCCGCTAGGGCAGCCGAAACCATTTATCTCAGTGTGCTGGAGGCCTAAAGAGATCGGCCAGTCGAAAGTACTCGCTGGACATTCGGATTGGCGGGCGTTCGCACAAAATTCCGATTGGGCCCCTCGACGAGGCCACAACTGCCAGTAGAATTACGAGTCTTCCGCAAGTGAGAAGCTGCTAATCATCGCAGCCGCTCGGCTTGTGGAAGCAAGCAATAATTGTCGCGGGGTGGAGCAGCCCGGTAGCTCGCGAGGCTCATAACCTCGAGGTCGTCAGTTCAAATCTGGCCCCCGCAACTTTGTCCTAAGTCACGCCGAAACGACGCTTTACGTTACCTGCCGGTGGTCGGCAGTGCGGCTCTTTTTCGAGGAACAAAAACGGTACATACCGTTTTTGCGGCTCGCTAAGAGGATTGCACTGATGCCCCGGCTTCTGGATGGCGTGCCCCGATATCGAAAACATCGGGCTTCTGGCCAAGCCGTTGTCACTCTGTCTGGCAACGATTTCTATCTCGGTCCGCACGGGACCAAGGTCAGTTACCGCGAATACGATCGAGTCGTCGCCGAGTGGCTCGCCCGCGGTAGGACTCCCCTGCTCCGCGGCGATTCCAGCTTGCCCTCGGTGACGCTGGTCGAAATCATGGCGGTCTTTAAAAGGCACGCCCGCGACTACTACAAAAAGCGTGGCGTCACGACCAATGAGTACACCGCGATCTGCCGCGCCATGTCAGTCGCACAGTCGCTCTACGGACGTCAACCTGCGATCGACTTTGGGCCGCTCAAGCTCCAAGCAGTTCAGCAGCAGATGATCCAGCTCGGCTGGTCGCGCAAGCACATCAACAAGCAAATCGGACGCTTGGTGCGCATGTTTCGCTGGGCCGCGTCCCAGGAATTGGTGCCCGGTCAAATGGTTCATGACCTGCGCTCCGTTCCTGGCTTGCCGAAAGGTCGAACGGCCGCCCGGGAGCCCGGTCCGGTGAAGCCGGTGTCGGACGAAGTCGTCACTCGCACGATTCCATACTTGCCGCGCGTCGTCGCCGATATGGTGCGGCTCCAACGGCTGACTGGGATGCGCCCCGAGGAGGTCTGCCTGGTTCGCCCCATGGATATCGACCGCTCGGGCGCAATTTGGCGCTATCGACCGGATTCTTCCAAGATGGAGCATCTAGACGTCGATCGCGAAGTATTCCTCGGGCCGCAGGCCCAGTCGCTACTGACGCCGTGGCTGGACCGGGATCCGATTGCCTACTGCTTCTCACCCCGGGAGGCCGAAAGCGAGCGGCGCGAGACACGCCATCGCAATCGGAAGACACCGGGCGGTTACGGCAATCGCCCGGGAACGAATCGTAAGCAGCAACCCCTACGCTCCGCGGGTGAGCGCTATACGACCGCGAGCTACCGACGGGCGATCACGAGAGCCTGCGAGCAGATGAGCGGCATGCCTGATGACCTACGGGTCATTCCAGCGGGCTTGTCGGCAGAGGAGAAGCAGCGGCGGCGCGACCTCGCGCGAGCATGGCGGCGCGCGCACTGCTGGGCGCCTAACCGACTAAGGCATTCAGCCGCCACACAGGTTCGGAAGGAGTTTGGTCTTGAAGCAGCACAGTTGATCTTGGGGCACAAACGGGCGGACGTCACGCAGGTTTATGCCGAGCGAAATGCTAAGCTGGCGGCTGAGGTCGCCCACAAGTTCGGGTAAAGTACCGGTTGTCATTGGGCAAGTCACAAGGAGCAGCGATTAGCAGCCTAGCGAGGGCAAGAATGGCTTCGACGAACGCAGGAACCTCCGAAAGTACATCGCTTTCTCGCAATCAGGGCATAGGTCGCGCCGTCGAGTTTGGGCGGCACATCAACCGCAGTGTTTTCTTCTCGACTCAATTCTGGCTTGTGGGCGAGAGTGACGCTCGTGCCGCTGCTAGGGATGCTTGGGCCGACCTGAAAATAGCGGCGCGCGCACTTACGGCGAACGCGATGAAAGCCCAGACCTTCGAGGAACTGGTTGGCCGGTACGAAGATGGATTTTGGGCATTAGCAGAGACCCTAACGCACCTTGAGTATCTGCGTGGCCTGGACGAAGCACTTGCCGAGGCTGGGGATTTTTCGGATCACACCCAGGACCGGCTCTTCTTCCTTCACACCGAACCTGCCACTAATTGGCGCGATGCCCTGCTTAGTGATCTCGACAGCAGAATAACGGCTGAACAGGTCAGAGGAATCAATTTGGGCGAGTATTTGGACCAGCTGATTCGGGGTCGGAAGGTCTGGCACGCCATGTACAGCTCGCGTACCGCCGAAACATATCGAGCCCGCGAACCTCGGACACTTGCCCCGGAAGATTTCTCGCGTCAACTCGACAGCGGACGGCAGGGATTCGCTCTGGCGCTTGAAGGGTTTAATAACTTGCCTACCACCATGGTTTCGACGGCGCCTCGCGAATGCGGCACTGCCGAGCAGAAACTGTTGCAGCAACGCTTGTCCGAACTGAGCCTGCCTTGGGATGTGGCTGAAACAGCTTTTTACTCATCGGATGTCTCGATTGAGTCAGACGGTCTGCTTTTGGTTTCAGACAGCAGCCTAGAACTATTCATCGGTGCGCTAGACGGCACGCCCAGCGACGTGCCAACGCAAGACTACCTCGGCCTCAAACTTGTGGGGCGCGCAGTGGTGGATTCTCTGAAGCGGTCCGTAAAGCTAGGTCCGAGTTCACTGGAGCTGATGCACGAACTGCTGAAGGTCGGTGATGTAGGACTGACTCGGTCGGAAGTGATCCGGCTGAAAGGAGGCGCGGTAACCGACAACGCTGTCGATCAGGCCAAACGCGAGCTAAATAACAAGTTGACGCCGCTTGGGATTGCCGCAGTGTTCGACAATGGGCCTTTGCGGCTCGTCAGGCGTCCTTCCTCTACCAGTGGATAAAAAGAAGATCGGGCCATCTCGGGAACTGGTCCCAAACTGCGATTCGCAGGCGGTCGTCGACGCGTTAGATCTAGGCGCCGGAATGGTTCGCTCCTCTAAGCCGGAAGACCTGAATCCAAATTAAGGTCATTTTTAAGGTCGCGCTCAGCGACTTTTTTCGCGTTCGCTTCAATAAATAGCCTCCCTGAGCATTTTCGTTCAATGGAGGGCAAATGAGCGCGACAGACCTATTACATGAGCAACTTGTAGCAGTTGCAGAGATTCCGAAGCACTTGCCCAAGCGGGTTCATGTATCGACGTGCCACCGCTGGTACGTCCGAGGAATACGCGGGCGCAAACTCGAAACCGTGTTGATAGGCGGCCGCCGATTCACAACCCGAGAGGCGTTGCATCGGTTTTTCAAGGCGATCTCCGACTCCGAAGCACATCAGCAAGACACGGAGCCGGAGGCAACTCGTGACGCCTTAATCAATCAAGCGGAGCGTGAACTTCAGTCCCCTTAGCACAAGAACCCAGTAATTAGAAACTCAAATCTCAATGGCCAAACACCGAAAGAATCGAGAACCCGTCCAGATAACGACAGACCCCGAGTTCAGGGAGTTCTACGTAGACCGATGGCCTGCGGCCTTGAACGTGCTGAAGAAGGCCCGTCTACGGCTCGGCGGCGGCTGCGATCGGCCGACCATAATCGAGGCCCGAGAAGAGTATCTGCAATACACCACTTCGCCGGAGAATCAGCCGCGCGACGGGATTCCATTTGCCTTATGGCCGGCAGTGGTTCAATCGCTCGCCAGTGCGAAGATTCCATGTGCGAGGCCGCGGCGAACTCTGCGGCCCTTGGCACGCGCCGAATCGGATACTGGTTCAGTCCGCCGTGTTCCAGCCTGGCTGCCACAACTGGTGCGCCTGCTTGAATTCACCGGGGAGTTAATGTTAGTGCGAGGGCGTCTCAGTCCGAGTCCGCAAGAGATCATCCTGCGGATCGCCGCGCAATTTCCGACGGCCCAAATAGCAATTGTGAGCGAGTCCGCCCAGACCTGCGAGCAGATCGTAAATGCGTTGCGGCTGACGGAACCGGACACACTTCTGGTCAGAGGCGGCGGATTCGGTGGCGACCTCAGCAGAATCGTCGTGGGGACTTGGCTGGGAGGTCATGCAGGCCAGCAGTTTTCGCAGCGTGACTTGGTAATTTTTCCGGATTGCAGGCATGCGATCGGAGAAAGAGGCCGGTGGCTTTGCAGATTCGCACCGCAGGCACGTTTCATCGCCATGTGTGAGGCGGAAGATAGGTTTTCGCGTTACGAGCGAGATTGGCTAACGGCCATTTTCGGATTCCGGCGACTTGAGCTACCTCTGCGCCAGAATCGGGCGATTTATCCTCCTCAGTCGATCCAGGGGGCAATTGAGCTGTACGGGCTCGTGCAGGGTTTTCTGACGCGACGATAGGGCGTGCGAAATGTCGGGTAATGAAACTTTTGTGTACCGTCGGCGCAGGCGGCGGGCGCGCTACGATTTCACGATGCGGAACATCGAGCGGCACCGGCAGGCGGCCGCAGCTGGATGGCCGTCTCAGCGACCCGCCGCGCTCCCGCCGAGCCTCTTTGAGCATCTGAGCGACCCGGAGAGGCTCTACAGGATCGGTAAGGAGCTTCGCTCAGGCCCTAGGAAGGCACCGGGCTCAGACGACGTCCGATTGCGAGACCTCGGAAATTCGGAGCTGGGAGAGATCGCAAGAGGGCTTTCAGAGCAGATCCGCGATCAATCTTTCCGGGCCCAGGTCCCTCGTAGCGTCCCAATCCCGAAGCGGCCTGAACCGGGCACCCGAACGATCAAGCTGCCGAGTGCCCTAGAGCACATCGTAGCCACTTCGATTACCGACTTGATCTATCCGGCCTTCAATGGAGTGTCCGTCGAGACTAGCTACGGCTTCCGCAAGGGCTGGAGCCGGTACCTGATGCTGGCCGCCGTCGCTGCCGAAGTGGACCGCCCAGAGGACGTCTACCTGGTCGACGACGACATCCGGAAAGCCTTCGACAACATTCAAGTAGGCCAGGTGATGGACCTGCTCCGCTCGCACGGAATGGACGAGCGGACTGTCCAGCTCATCCGAATGCTCGTCACCGCCGGCAACGACGATCCTGAGATCGGAATCATGCAAGGTTCCGAGCTGTCACCGACACTGATGAACTTGCTCCTGCACACCATCCTGGACGTCCCTTACCGAGCGCACGCCACTGGCACTCTGCTCCACCGGTACGTCGACAACCTGGCCGTGGTGTGCGAAACGCAGGCGGCAGCCGAGCACAGCCGTGCTCGGCTGCAGCAGCTCCTGGCAAATGCCGGCCTGGAGCTTAAGGGAGAGGGCGGAGGAATCTTCGACCTTTCTCAGCAGGCTACGACCCTCCTGGGGTTCAGCCTGCGACGGCAACAAGGACGGATTGTCTTCGGGCTGCCGGCGCCGGCGGAAACGCTGGTATCTGGCATCCTGGACGATCTGGCACGCATTGAGGACCATCTCCGTCGGTGGGCAAAGGAGTGCCTGATTGGCTGGGTGGGTAGCCTCGGACCGGCGTACCAGGACACGGACGTCGAAGCGGTGTGCGAAACCGCCTTGCGGACAGCGGCTTCCTACGGGTTCCGGAGCGTTGTCTCGGCCGGGGA